>Ga0256837_1000847_pt1 | contig 23280 bp, 21 predicted proteins | sample 4562384metaG_FD_185976 | JGI IMG/M metagenome (GOLD analysis project Ga0256837, IMG submission 185976) | Hydrothermal vent microbial communities from Guaymas Basin, Mexico - 4561-384 | ecosystem: Environmental > Aquatic > Marine > Hydrothermal vents | place: Mexico: Guaymas Basin | collected...
GTCTTGCTGCATTAGGTGGAGCTATCGGTATGGGTCATACTGCTGCTGCAACTATCGCTGGTACTGCACGTAACCCAGGTCTTGGTGCTAAACTAATGACTACAATGTTCATCGCTCTTGCAATGATCGAAGCACAAGTTATTTATGCACTAGTTATTGCATTAATCGCTCTTTATGCTAACCCATATTTAGGCTAATCAGCGTTAAAAAAATTTCAATTTCTTGAAGTTTTTAGCTGATTAGGGGTCTTCGATGTTTTCGTAAGAAAACCGATTACCCTTAAACAACTAAATACCCTCGTTAGTCCTTTTTGGACTAACACCTTTTTTTCTAAAAAGTGCGACCGTGGTGGAACGGTAGACACGCTACCTTGAGGGGGTAGTGCCTTCGGGTGTGGGAGTTCAAATCTCCCCGGTCGCACCATCTTTTTTTAAATCAAAAAAACTTACTTATAACTCTTATGAATAAACGAATTATTAGGTACTAACTGAAATGATGTCAAATTCATAAAATCCAAATCTGACAGATTATCTCCAGCCCCAATAGTTAAAATAGGCTTCTCTTGTTCTATGAGATACTCAACTGCAAACTTTTTATTTAAAAAATTTGGTAATATTCCAAATGAGTTATCATTTTCATACAGATAAAAATCACTATTTTTCTCTATAAAATCACTTAATATATCTTTCACTTGTTCTAAAATACCTGTGTCATCTATATTATATTTATTGTATACACTAATATAAAAATCAGCTATTGTTTTGACTACTAAGTTTAATCCAGCATTATTTAAATCATACAGAAGTTCATTTAAAATAGTATCTATAGATTCTATTTTATTATACTCTCTATCCATCTTTTCTTTCCATACTGTATCTATCTCATTATTTATTAAGATAGTTCCTCCAAAGTTTAAAATGGCATATTTTATTTTAGGATTAGTTGGAAAGATAGTTCTTTCATAAGAGGCTATATCTCTTGCACTTGTTGGTATAAATGTAATATCTGAATCTATAAGAGTATCTATTAAAACTTTTGTTCCTTCATAAAAAAAAGAGTTCTCTTTTCCCTCTTTTGTATATCCACCTACAATAGTCTTTTTATCAAAATCTGTTTTACGTCCTGTTTGGATAAGTGTATCATCTATATCACTAAACATAAATATTCTATTTGGCATTTTTTTCCTCTTTCATTCCATAATTTTCATAACGTTTCATAATACTCTTCGCCCAATTAGAGTGTGTAGTTTTTTCATACATTCTATCGTTATAACTAAAAATAGCACTCTCTTCATTTAAAAGTTTATTAGCAATATAAAGCTCATCTGAAGAGATTTTATAGCTATCTTGTATCAACTCTATCTGCTTAGGATGGATAGAAGTTTTGTTAAATATCTGATGTTCACCATCACTTACTAACTCACGCTTTAAAGTCTCTAAATCTCCAAAACAGCTATAAACAGTTGATGAAATATTAAACCCATTAGGCTTGAAAATATTGATAATATTAGAAAGAACTAGATATAAGGGCATTATTTCATAGATAGTTTTATTACAATCTCTTAAAGTATTGAGCATACTTAAAATATCTTCTCCACCGATACGAATAACTAAGATTCTATCGTTAAATGGCTCTAACTCTTTTAAAATATCACTTAATTTTTGAATATTAAATACATCTTTACTTTCTAAAATTGGCATCAAGTAAAAGTGATTTTCTTTGATAAAAATAGAAAGATACTGAGAGATATTAGATGTATCAAACTTCGCTAATGCAAAGCCATCAACACTATCTATATTTTCAAACAGTAGCATCTCTTGTAAGTTAGCAATATTTCTAGGACGTATAAAAACTTTTAAATCAGTTACTTGTAAATTTTTTATAATATCTTTTAAAATTATCATACCATTTGCTACATCACATAATGCAGTTGAATCCTCTAAACATATAACAACTGATTTTAAAAATGGATATTTTTTTCGTTTTAAAATAGCTTCTAAGTTTTTATGTAAGATAGGGATATAGAGTGTTGCTCCTAGTTGATAGTAGTCAATTTTTCTCATTTAAACCTAACTTGTAAATTTAATTTAAAATAATATTTATTGTTTTCTTTGTAGATTTTAAACATTTTATATCTTGATGAACTTGGACTATCTAATTTTATATTATCAATTAAATATTTATCTACAATACTTTTAAAGTAAATTAAATCTAATAAATATACTTTTCCAGTTTTTGTAACTATAATTATTCCTCCATTTACTTCATTTATTCCATTCCATTCTTCACTGGCTCTCATTCCAAATGTTACAGCATTTGCAAAGTCAGCAATTTTCTTTTTATAATAGATTTCAGAAGTAGTATCATTAATAATGAGGGATAGCAATACTTTTATATCTTTAGTATTTTTTTCATAAGACAAAATAAGCATTTTTGCCAATATTTCATCTAACTTGGAATCAATTAGCTTTAAATTATTAGTAAATACACTACTTTCTGTTTTAATAAAATTAAATATCGCTCCATTTGATTTTAATAAGTTACATTTATCTATCAATTTTGTTCTTGTATTAATATTATTATTTTGAGTCATTATCGAATCATTTATATTTGTTACTTCATAGATGAAGTTTGTATGATTGGAAGCATTTAATAATGTTGCTTTTGCACCCAATTCTGATTTAATATTATATGATATATTTAAATCATTATTTTTAATAGTATCAAATACAATTGCTTTTAAATCTCCTTTTACTTTTGAACTTCCTTTTAATTTATTACCATCTAATAAGTCATTAATTAATGGTTGTATTTCATTAATATTAAATGTACCTTTTGCACTTCTATGTGCTATTATTTTTTCAAGTAATATTTTATGTTGACTATTAATATAGTTAATTTCATACTCTTTATTAACTCCATTAGATAATATTTTCATAACTTTATTATTTTCTAATAGTTTATATTTAGTTTCATTTGCTAATAAAAATTCTAATATTTGAAATATTTTATTATTCTTTTGCTGTAAGTTTTCATCTACAATTACTAAGTTTGGATTATCAATTAAATATAAAAAAGTATATAATTCAGACCATTCACCTTTATTAAATCCCATAATTTTTAAACTCCTCTAAATGTTTATACATATATTTTGCTAACTCTTCTATAACTGGGATAGATACACTATTACCTAACTGTTTATACTGTTGTGTTTCACTAACTTTATCAGGAAATGAAAAAGTATCTTTTTTATTTTCAATAAAAGCATAATCTTTAAATCCTTGTAACCTTGCCCATTCTCTCGGTGTCATTACTCTTATACCTTTATCATTAATAGGCGTTTTTTTACTTCCAAACATAATTCCATAATATTCTGGTTTTTCTTGTAAAACTAAATTCCTTTCCTTACCAGAACCACCTGTTGCCAGAATTGTATTAGATATTGGATTTTCTCCAATATTTACAATTTTATATCCAAAACCATTACCTTTAGCTTTATGTGTAGCCTTGTGTTTTTCAAGTGTTTTAATATATTGTTCTGATAAATAGTATTTTGCAGATACATTATCTTCTAATAAATCATATAGATTATGAAAAATAGCTTTCTCTTTCTTAGTAGGTAATTCATTAAACTTATAATTATTTGGAACTAAATCAGCTCTAAATCCCATAATATAAGTTCGTGTTCTTTTTTGTGGAAGTCCAAAATTTATAGTTTTTCTTAAAAATGATTTTGAATTATATTCCAAATTACCATCAGTTTCATCTACTCCAACAATTTTATATCCTAGTTCATTTACTAATGTATCTATAATTATTTTAAAAGTTTTCCCTTTATCGTGACGAAAAAGTCCTTCAACATTTTCTAGTAAAAATGCTTTTGGCTTTGTTCTTTTTAGTATGTCTGCAACATCAAAGAATAGTGTACCTCTTGTTGTATCTTCAAAACCTTTTTTTGTACCTGCTATTGAGAATGATTGACAAGGAAAACCAGCTAATAAAACATCATAATTTAATGATTTTACCTTGTCTTTAAAATCTTCAGTTGTCACATCATTAAATGGGTTTTCATTAAATAGATGTTCATACGTCATACAAGCATATTTATCAACTTCTGCTGATAATACATTGGAAAATTTGTTAGTAAGTTCAAATCCTTTTCTAACACCACCTATACCACAGAATAAATCAATTATTTTATATTTCATTTTAAAACATCCTTAATAATAGCCAAAGCAGTATAGGGTAAATTTGTATCTTCCACTATCTTTACATCTTTTTCTTTTGCTAAATGGATAAGATGTTGGATATTTTCTGCCTTTAAATCTTTAACCATAATGATATAAGGAACACGTCGAAGTAAAACACGAGTGCTTTCCCCAATACCGGGTTTAATATAGTTTATATCTCCTATATCAAAATCTTTTTGGAGTTGTGCTAAATAGTTATTTATATTAATATTTAGGTCACTATTTTTAGAAACTAATGGAACTTTTTGAGGTTTTAAATCTTTTATAATTGCCATAATTGAATCTATAAACCATAAACTTAGGTCATTTTCTTCATACTCTTTATAATACTTACAACCATGAAAATCCCCATCTTTTATATACTCATCATTTAAAATACTACGACTTACTAAACCCGAAATAGTAGAGTTAAGAGCAGATGATGGAATAAGATAGTCATCATTATTTACAGCAAAATCAGAAACACTTGCTATATCAGATACTACATAAAGTTTATCACTAATATTTGAGTTATTATCTTTATTAAATTTGGCAATAAACTCTTTTAGTTCACGATTTATAACCCCTTTACCAGTCCAACCATCTACAAATATAGTTTCACTTTGTGGATAATTTTGAACAATATGATTTAAAGCAAGAGTATCAATCTCCCTATCTCGAATAATAGAGATAGAGTAATGCTTCACATCTTTTTGAAATATATCTCTTAAAATACGTTTAAGTAGAACCCCTATCGGTGTACCAGCACGTACTAAGGAGATTAAAACTATATCTTCTTTTTGACTTAAATTATAAGCCATAGTAAGCATATCATTTGCAAATTTGAGTTTATTTAGTTCATAAGTTTTATGAAAGATTTTAAGATAATCTTGTGTTGGTTCATACTCTTTACTCAACATATAAGAGTAGTGAGACTTTCCACTCTGAATAAGTCTCTCTTTCTCAACAATATCTGTAAAAGGCATATCTATAACCTTTAACAGAAACTCTACATCATCTTTTAGGTAGCTACCGTGGAACATCACTTCCCCTTCTGCTTAAACTGATTAATCTGAGCATTCTTTAATGCTAACTGTTTGGTTTGATTAGTGATTTTTATCTTTTTATCTTCTAACTCTTTCTTTAATTTTACAATCTCTTGAAGCTGTTTTTTTACCAACTCATCATCTTTTTGAATTGTACTAACCATATCCTCACGTCTATACAAATCAACAAAAAGCTTTAAAATATTCCACTCTTTTTCTTTAAGCGTTGGTTCTAATTTACTTATTTTATCGGCTATTATATTTATCTCACGAGGTATCCAACTGAGATTTACATTCAGTTCTTTAGATGCTTTTTGAATATATTTATCATTCACAGCACTGAGGTTATCACATAAAATATGACTATTTTTATAATTGTATTTTTTTATATAAAATATTGCATGAAAAATAGCATACTTTTCTGCTTCATTACTATTTGTACAGTCGTGGAGTTTTAAAACACTTGTTAAACTTTTTTCAGGGTCATAGAGACTTATTTTAAACTCTGTATTGTTCTCTTTTCCTGATGCATCTACATATATTATTCTTCTTTTATTTTCTGGCATATTATCTCCTTATTATTTTTAAAAATAACTCTTCAACATCAAACAACCCACCCAACTGCTCTTTCAAATCAAACTCTTCAGGAACTTTAGTAGTCTCATAACAGATAAAAACTTTATCATACTCTCTATCTACAACGTTATATAAAAAGTTATCTATATCTTCAAAATAGTTATCTTTAAACGCTATCTTAGATGTGATAGCTCCATCAACATTTACAGGGCTTCTTGTTGTTGCTTGAAAATAGCTTTCAATGCCATTATCTTCTAAATATTTTGCTAATAAATAGGGAGGATACATAAACTCTGCTGTTCCTAATACTAATATCTTTTTATCTTTTAAACTCTCTATATCTACATATTTAGAGAAATCAAGGTTTAGTTTTTTAACACCATATCTTGCAAAATTGTAAGGGATTATCTCATCTAAATCTTTGACCTCTTTTGGCTCTGAAACTATCTGTGTTGAAAAGTCCTGCTCTTTTTGAGTAAAAGAAAAACCTCCCTTATAAAGTGAAAGATAGTTGAAGTTTTCATACTCTTTTGTAGCCCAATTTAGAACTGTTAAAAGATGATACTCTTTAGCATTTGGTAAAACCTTTTTGAGTTCATTTACAAGATTGTTAGCTGTATTTCCTGTTGAGACTTCATCATCTACTAAAACTACTCGTTTTATATCTTTTATCATAGATAATAATTTTTCATCTTTAGGCTCATAAAATATATGGCTAGGGGCGTGACAATGCTCTTCAAAGAATGATAGTAATATTTTGTGTGATGTTTGAAAACGTGTGGAGTGGATATAAAAACTATTTTTAAAGTTTGCCTCTTCAAAAACACCTTGACCCAGTGCAGTTGCCGTCTCAGCAAATCCTATAAAAAGTGTAGGTTCATCATCTTTTGGTATTAAATCAGCTAAATCTTTATATGTTTGTTGCATTAAAGATGGCTTTGTTGGAAGATGTTTTCCAAGAACTTTACTTACAAAAAGAAAACCTCTTTTTTTGTTTATTCTTGAACCAAAATCAACTAGCCCTTCTAACTCTTTGCTATATTCTATCTCTAAATTACCACTTTTTAACTCTATTATCATCACTACAATCCTCTCTCAAATCATTCTTTTTTATAGGAGATTGTAGCGAAAATATGGTAACCCAGCTCTTATAAAGCTGGAGGTCTTGGAGGTTGTAGTTCCTCTTCAACTATTGGTTGGAGTGATTGGGTCTTACTAATATCTACACTTACATCATCTACACTTTCTGAACTTGTTGTTTCATCATCATAAGAAAAACATCCTACAAACATAAACGTAAGCATTACAATCAATATATATCTCATTTTACTCTCCCTCTTTTATTATAATATCACTGAAAATATTTGAACCCTCAAAAACAGTTCCGTATATTGTGTTATTTAGGTCAAAAATGAGACCTCTTGAATTATAATTTCCAGAATAATTCTCATCATATTGTATAGTGAGTGTTTTAATATTCTCTATTTTCATTCCATTTACTTGATATACTCCGAAATTATCGTTACTAGCACCTGAATAGTTGTTGTTTGTATAAGGAAGAGCAAACATCATGTCACTAGGACGATAGATAAATGCTTTATGATTATATTCAGCAGAACTGTATGTATAATAACTATTATCAGTATCTCCTACAAGAACTTTATCAACTAAAAGTGGATTTGCAAAATCTGTAATATCAAAAAGTTGAAGTTGTAAAGTATTATCTCTTCCTATACTTAAAACTCTATTTTCATCTACAATATGCAGATAACTTGAATATCCAGGGATTGAAAGTTCTCCAACTTTAAGAGGATTTAAAGGGTCACTCAAATCTAACGTATAGAGTGGGTCAGTAGTTCTAAACGTCACTACAAAACCTCTATTTCCCATAAATCGTACAGCTTTAATAGTCTCGCCCTCTTTGCCCAGATTTGATAAAACACTTTGAACTATTAAATTTTTATCTTCTGCTTGTAATACAAATACAGAATTATTAGTGCCATCTTCACTCCAAGAATCCCCTTGTGTTGTAGCAACTCTTAAATAATCATCTTGCTCACTCATACTAAATTGGTTTAGCATTGAACCATCTACAAAACCTCGTGCCTCATACTCTAGTTTTTCTCCTAAAGAAAATTTATATATCATTTGACGTCTTTTATAGTTAAAATAATTATAATATTGAGGGTAAGAACGAGAAATTAAATAAAAAGAATTAGTAGAAGCATATTCCGTGTGCATATCTCCTAAAACAGAAATACTCTCTATATATATTGCATTTATAATATCAAAACTACTAATTGTTGTAATATTTGCGCTTTGGTCAAGTTTTTTTGGTGCATAAAATTTTGATGGTTCTATCAGCTCAGATACAACAGCATTTAGTTTCATATATGGAAGTAGGTTTTCATGTTCAGTATAGGGAACATCATAATTATATTTCCAGACACTGCCATTAGGATCATAGTTATATTGACGACAGTTATTATCGTGATACAACTCAAAATCTTCACCTTTGGTACATATCTCTTGTTTAAGGTAGTTATCTTCATTTTCAGAAATTTGTGTTTCACAACTTATAAATGATTTCTTTTTATCTACTGTTAAACATACCCCTTCAGCATATATTTTTGCATATATTTTTTTTACACTAGGGTCAAAGTTTGTTATAAAGAATAATTTTCCATCAACAAGACGACTTGTATTGTAAGAACCATCAACCTCATATTGTATTAATTTGATAATCTCAAAAATATTAGATATATCATAAATAGTAACATTAACAGAACTTATCTCATCTCTTGTATCCTCTTTATAATAATAATGGTCATTCCCATAATCATTAGTTAAAACAACAAGACGATTACTTTGAAGATACATATCTATAATAGAGTCATCTTCAATTTTAATAGTATTAATTGCTGTATAATTTTTATCGGCTACATTTACAAATGATGTTATAAATATCTCTTTTTTACTATTATCTACACTAAAAATATATTGACCATCATGTTTTAAAATATCCGCTTCATCAACATCATTTTCTTGAGTATTTGTCGTTGTTGCATCAACATCACTGCTTTTCTCTGATGGAACACTCGTTAAAGTGTCATTAGCTATTTCAACAGAACCTGCACTTCCATCATCGTCATCGTCTTCTTCTTCAATATCATCACTTGAAGTACCATAATATTCATAATTTCTTCTATAACGATTACTTTTTTGCATTTCTCTAATATACTCTAACATCTCCTCTTTTGAATTAAATGTACGAAGTTTAGATAACTCTTCACCCATATCTAGCTCAATATCTTCTTTAGAGTTTACCCAAAATCCTTCACTCTCTCGTATATTTTCAATAGTTGGAAAATCTAGGGAGCTATCATTTACACTCCATTCATCTTTATATTTCCAAACAATAGCATCACCGAAAAAATCTTTTGAAACTACTGCTTTATTAGGAAGAGTTACTAGATTCCACCCTTTTTTGAGAACTATTTTATTGTTAGCGGGTGTATCTGTTACATTTTCATTGTTAAGTGTTAAATCCCAAGACTCATTACTTAAAACCCATACAGCTTGATAGGGTTCAAGAGTGTTTAAAATAGAGATATTTTTATCAACTATCTTAGTTGTAATATTATCATCAGATGAATACCCTTCCCAGCTTTGTTTTTGGGAATTGTAAGCCCATACAACACTCACTTTTTTGGTATCAAATAGTTCCATAGTTGATAGTGTTTGTGGAATTCCAACTAAATTCCAACCTTTTTCAAAATTTATAACCGTATTTGCATAAAGTAGGTTTAATGCAAAAATTAAAAAAAAAATGATTTTCATTTTTTATCCTTTAAGAATATTGTAACTAATCACCCTATAAGAAACAAGAAAAGTCCCAAAAAATTAAAGGGTATTTTACTTCTTAACCTCTTTCAAAATCTCATAAGCTTGATTTATCTCTTGAGTTTTAGCCGTTGCTTCTTCCATATAAGCATCACCTTTATCTTGTGATTTAATAATATCTGGGTGGTATTGACGTACTAATTTTCTATAAGTTTTTTTAATTGTACTCATATCATCACTTTCATTTACACCTAAAACCTTACACGCTTCAGCTACACTAATAGTGGGTTGTTGATTATTCATTTTTGCTTTGAAACTAGCTATAAATGCACGATACTCCTCTTGATTAATAGTAAGTTCAGATGCTATCTCTAATAAAAGTTTATCTTCATCATCACTAATCCCACCATCAACTAAAGCAAGTTGTATAAGAAAGGTCATATACTGTTTACGTTGTATTTTACTTCTGCCAAGAACAGTATTTAATGCTCTAGCTCTCTCTTTTGTATTTTCAAGGTTTTCTTTTTCCTCTGCAAATATCTCTTTTAGAAGTTGGCGTGCTTTTGCTTTATCTGGAAAGATAGCTGAAATATCATCAAACATAATTCCAATAAGATGTGCTTCCATCTTATCAACACGTCCATCTGCTTTAGCAACTTTGGCAACAAGAGAGATAAATAAACCTAGTTCACTTTGTGCAAAAAGTTCTTTAGAAAGAAGTAGTTTTCCTAGTTTATATTTATTGTAAACTTTATATATTTTAAATCCAACATAGATAGAAACTATAATGCTTAGTGTTACAAAAAAGTTATCTATAAAAATAAAATAAAATAGAAATAAAACTATTGCTAAATATATCCATTTTCTAAATCTTCTCATTATTTTTCATCCTCTACTAAAACTTGTTTTAAAACCTCTTCTACACGACTCACACCAACAATCTCAACAGCATCTTTTACCTCTTGAGGAATATCATCTAAATCACGTTCATAATTTTTAGCTGGAATAAGAACTTTTGTCATTCCAGCTTTATGTGCAGCGATAAGTTTCTCTTTTAATCCACCGATAGGTAAAACATCTCCACTAAGTGAAACTTCACCCGTCATAGCTATCTCAGAACGGATTTTTTGACTACTCAATATAGAAGAGATAACACTCACCATAGCAATACCAGCACTAGGACCATCTTTAGGAGTTGAACCATCTGGAACGTGAAGATGAATGTCATAACGCTTATACACCTCGCTACTATCTACTTTAGTCTTATCCTCTTTCTCTTTAACAGTTAAAGGAAAATTATCTTCACTAATTTTAAGTTTTTCTGTATCTATGAGCGTTTTAACAACACTCATAGCTATTCTTGCAGACTCTTTCATAACATTACCAAGGCTACCAGTAAGTTCTAAAATACCTTTACCTTTAATACGGATAGTTTCTATCTTTAAAACATCTCCACCAACAGCAGTCCAAGCAAGACCATTGACAACACCAACAACAGGAACTTTATCTGTTTTTTCTATCTCAAAGACACTTTTATCAAAGAAATCTTTTAAGTTTTTAAGACTTACAGAAATTTTATCAAGTTCAGGTTTTTGAAGTATATCTTTGGCAACTTTTCGACTCATCTCAGCAACACGACGGCGCAGGTTTCTTACTCCAGCTTCACGAGTGTAACTATGAATTAACTCTTTAAGCGCAGGTGCAGATATTTTGAGTTCAGAATTTTTAAGACCATGCTTTTTTAACTCTTGAGGAAGTAGATAACGTTTTGCTATCTCAAATTTCTCTTGAGGCGTGTATGAACTAACAGATATAAACTCCATTCTATCACGAAGAGGAGCAGGAATATTTCCAATGTCATTTGCTGTTGCTATAAAAATAACATTACTCAAATCAAGATTGAAATTTAGATAATAATCTCTAAATTCGCTGTTTTGTTCAGGGTCAAGTATCTCTAAGAGTGCAGATGTAGGGTCGCCTCTACCGTTTCGAGAGATTTTATCTATCTCATCTAAAACGATAACAGGGTTCATCTTTTTAGCATCTATAATCCCTTGCGTTAAACGTCCAGGCATAGCACCAACATAAGTACGTCTATGACCACGAAGCTCATTCGCATCTTCAAGACCACCAAGAGCTATACGAACAAGAGGACGTTTTAATGCTGTTGCGATAGAGTTCGCTAGAGAGGTTTTACCAACTCCGGGAGGTCCATAAAAACATAAAATTGCACCAGAGCTTTTTTTCTGAGAGATACCACGAAGCTCTAAAAGTTCACGTACTGCAAAATACTCAACGATGCGCCCTTTAGGTTTTTCTAAAGAGAAATGGTCTTTATCTAGTTGTTTTTCAACGTCATCTATTTTCAAAGATTTTTTAGACTCATCTCCAAAAGGAATATCTAAAACCCAATCAAGATATGTTTGAGTCATAGAAGCATCAGAAGAGTCTGGGTGCATACGAGAGTAACGCTGTAACTGTTTATCTATCTCTTTATAAGCATCTTCATTCATCTTCTCTTTTTTAAGTTCTAACTTCTTACGATACTCCTCTATCTCTTCATCTCTTGAAGTATCAACACCTAACTCTTTTTGAATCTCTTTGAGTTGCTCTTTTAGGAAGTATTCTCTATTTACCTCTTCTATATGAGTGTTTACCTTTGAACGTATCTCTTTTTGAAGCTTGTTTGTTTCTATCTCATCTATTAAATATTCTATTAAATCTAAAAATCTTTGTTCTGTGTCTGTTTGAGAAAAAAGTTTAAATGCTTGGTCTTTTTTGAGTTTTAAACTTGATGCGATAAGGTCGATAGTTCTATTTGAATCGCCATTTTCTTCTATAGTTCTTAATAGGTCTGATGGAAAATATTTACTTATAGTTGAAAGTTGTTTTACTTTTTCTATCGTTACCTCTAAAATAGCTTCTATTTTTGCATCTTTATCATTTGTAAGTTTTAAAATATCAACATTAGCAATAAATGGACTAGTTGAAACCTCATCTAAAATTTCAGCACGTGCTAAACCTTGAAATAAAATTTTTACTCTTCCATCTGGAAGTAAAACTTTTCTCATAATAGAACCGATTACACCAGCTCTATATATAGCATTAAAATCTCTTTCTCCCTCATTTCCAGGTTGTGTAGAAGCTATAAGCACTAAAGAATTTTCATCTATCGCTTTTGTTGCCGCATCTATATTTGAATCATCACTTAAAAATAGAGGTGCTATCATAAATGGATATAAGAAAATATCATCTTCTATTATTACTGGAACATCTGCTGGAAACTCTCCATAATCACTAAGTTTCATAAATTATCCTATTTTGTATTTAAAGTTGTATTATTATCATCAACTATTGAGTTTCTTGAAACAACACTTCTTGTATCTGGAACGATAAAACCATACCAACTTTCACTACCATCACCCTCAAACCAAGAGCGATACCAAGGGGCAGTAGCTCTATCTACCTCATCCCATTTAATCCATATTTGAGGATTTAACTCTTTATAATACTCAGCAGATTTTGGCTTATCCAATCGTGTATAAAGGTCTGAAATAGTTTTATTTAAAGATGCATCTGCTAAATAAAGATTTGTAAGCATAGAATCTACTAAACTAAAATAATCAGAGTATGGATATTTATACTTAAACTGTTCTCCATCTTTAATAGTCTGATTTACAAGCACTTGATCACGTCGTGGATTTGGAAGTGATAAATATTTTGCTTTTATCTTCATAAATTCAGCAAACTCTTTTTCGTTTGAGTTTGCATATCTTTTAATATATTCATCAAAAAAATACTCTGCTAAAAGATACTCTTCATAATCCATATGAGCAATAGCCAATATCATAGTAGCCTCAGGTAAAAGAGGAGAGCCGATATGCTCCCCTTGAAGAGAGCTATAATAATCATCTGCTTTTTCTAAATTGTGTGTAGATGCAGAGTTTATCATCTTTGAATACCAATAGATAGCTGGTTTATTGTATTCTTCTATATCTTTGCTACACCCTGTAAACAATAGATAAAACAGTAGTGTTAAAAAAGTAAAAATTGTTTTGATTTTCATAAAATTATATATCCTAATCTGAAATAGTTCGCAATTTTATCTAAAAGATATATAACAGTAAGTAAAGTAGGAACAATTTATGCTATACCTAATTTAAAATAAACTATAAAGGCTTTTTATGCAGTTTGATATATGTACACCTCTTCTAGGATTTGAAGATTTAAAGCAAGTAACATTAGAGAAAATAGATGATATTTTTATGAAGATGCAAGATGTAAACAATGAGCATATCTCATTTACACTTATCGACCCTTTTATATTAAGAGAGTACGATTTTGAAGTATCTGATGCTATTCAAGAACTTTTAGAGATTAAAAAAGATTCAAATGTTTTAGTTTTAAATATTGTTATATTACAAACACCGATAGAAGACTCTCTAGTAAACTTCATAGGTCCTCTACTTTTTAATACAGACTCTCAAAAAGCTGTTCAAATTATTTTACCAGAATCAAATGAATATGGTATTACAGAGAAAATTTCTAGCTTTTTGAATAAATAACTTTTTATGATGGGATATTTAAGCCCATCATACTCTCCCTCTATTTTTCTTTTCAGAACATTCCAAATAGATAAGTTGTATAATTGATTTAATTTTAAATCATAGGATTTTTTATGAATTTTTTTAAACTTTTTTTATTAATTACATTTTTAACTTTAAATTTATTTGCCTTTGGAATGAGTGGTAGTGGAGGAGGTGGAGGTGGAAGCGATGATGATGAAACCAAACAATTTGACACATGGGATTACTGGATAGGTGATGATAAAAAGCCTCCTGATTCTGATGATAGAACTATTTCTACAAAAATTGCTGGGAAAGCTTTTCAAATTTCATTAGCAAGTATCGATAAAGATGATACTAAATATGAAAAAAAGAAAAAAGATAGTAATGCTAATAAAGATTATAGTATAGAAATTGCTATCTATAAAAATGATTCTGCTACTAAAACAAGAGTGAGTAACATCATTAAATTTGACCCAACAAGTGATGATGATAAATATATAAATAAATCTGACGAGATAACTGTTGAGGAAGCTTATAGAGACTTAGTTGTTGGTATTCGTATGTGTGCCAGTTATGATGAAGATAAAGAAGAATATGTAATATACGAGATGAGTGAATGTTCTGGTCAAGATAACGATTGTACTAATGATAGTGATGATGAAGAATTTAAAATGTGTTATGCAACAAATAATTTTTCTGTTCGTCCAAAAAAGTTTAATATAACAGAGAAAACTACTCTTTTAACAGCTGGAGAGGATCAAGGCTTTGATGTTATTGCAGAAGATGAAGATGGAAATGCTACACAAAAATATACTTTACCTGAAGATAATACAGATGGTGATGTTTCAGCAATTATTTCTGCAATATCTGCAATAATAGATTTTTTTGCAAGTAGTGGAGATGATACAGGTGATGAAGATTATGATTTAAATTTAACTGTTATTAAATATATGCCTGATGAGAGTGTTAATGATGAACTTTATGGTGAAGGTCATATAGTTGAGTATAAGTTTAAAGATGGTAATGCAACAGGGGATGATAGAAATATCTCTATAAACTACAATGAAGTTGGAAAAGTAACCCTAATACCAAAAGATTTAAACTGGACTAATGTAGATTATGATGATACGGATGATAACTGTAATAATGGAGATGATGACCCTGAAGAAGTAGGTAGATTTATCTGTGGAGATACAAATGCTACTTTTATTCCTAGTTATTTTTTAGTAAGCGAAGCATCTTTACATAATCATAATGATTTAGGTTTTACTTATATTTCAGATGATGAAAATATGTCTAAAATGTCTGCTCATATAGCTTTAAAAATAGAAGCTAAAAATTTTGATGATAATACAACTAAAAACTTTGATATAGATTCTTGGGAAAACAATAGCACTGTAAGCTTTATTACTGACAATGAGATAGATATTAATAAAAGTAATGCAGGAGGATTAGATTTAAAACTTGGTTTTAATGAAGGAAATAAAACAATTTTATGGAATGATGAAAATAGCTCTTTAAATCTTATGTTTAACTATAAAAGAGATATAAATGAGAGTAGAAACCCCTTTATTATTGAAAGTGCAGACTTTAATTTTACTATAATATCCATTTATAATGAAGATACAAATATAACAGATAGTAATGGTGATGATATTGAAATTGATGGCAATATTACTTTTTTATATGCTCGTACAAATGTTCCTCGGAGTAGATTTATTGAGAGTGATACCTATAACGTAAATCTTTATTATGAATCTTTTTGTTATGCAACGGATAAATATAACAATGATTGTAATAGATCACTCCTTCCAGATGGAATAGACTCTAATATCACAAATGACCCAAGATGGTTTATAAATACAAAACATAATCATACCGATAATATTTTTGGAAAGGCAGAGAAAGTTAAAGAAATAAAAGGAAGAACTTTTGTCGAAACGGAAGAGCAACCAACAGGAGACCATCAAGATTCTGTAACTTTGAAATATGAGAAAAAAATATTTCCCTATAAAACAACTATGCAAAATAATGCCTCTAGCTGGTTAATTTATAGAAAATATGATGCAACTGCTAAAACAAATGAATTTGAAGTAGAATTCAATAAAAAAAGTGGAGAAAGTGCTTGGATAGGGGTAAGTGAAGAGGATGTTGCAAATACAAAGAGTGTAGATACAACAACACGAACAAATAGGAGGACTATGTGGTAAAAAAATCTGCTTTTACACTTATAGAGCTTATTTTTGCTATTGTTGTTATCTCTATAAGTGTAACATCTCTTCCTATGATGACTCAAACAACTTCAAAAGCGATAGATGGAAATCTTGTTCAAGAAGCGATATTTGCAGCTTCTGCTGAACTTAATGGAGCGGTAACTGCTCATTGGGATGAAAACTCTATGATTGATGATAAAGATTCACTTGCAAGGGTGATAGATATAGATGATAACTGTACAGATAATCGTTTGCTAGGGCATATAAATCAGCCACTCCATAGACGTTGTTTAGATAGTAGCAATACAGACCCACTTGATACAACTGATGATAGTGATATTTATGCACTTGAAGATATGGCTCACGATAGTCAAAATATTTTTGATACAGATGCAACGAATGCACAAGGATATAAAAGAAAGTACAACTCAACTGTTGATATAACACGTCCAGCTAATTTTAACGGAAGTAATGATCATATAAAAGAGATTTTACTAACTGTAACGGATACAGATAGCAACACCATTACCATACTTAGAACATATAGTGCTAATATTGGCGAAATTGATTATTATAAGAGAGCTTACTAATGAAATTTCGTAAAGCCTTTTCGATGATTGAACTCATTTTTGTAATAGTTATTATGGGAATAATAGCTAAATTTGGAACAGAATTTTTAGCAGAATCTTATAAAAGTTTTATCTTCTCAAAAGTAAATAATAAACTTCAAGCTAATAGTGCAACTGCTGTTGAGTTTATCGCTTCACGTCTCCAACATCGTATAAAAGATTCTGTTATAGCTAAAAAAGACGCTAGTGATTTTAAAGCCTTAGCTAATGCAGATGATACATATACAATAATAGAATGGGTATCTTCTGATGCGGATGGATTTAGAGGTTTAGATAAGCCATATTGGAGTGGGATTATAGATGTTGAGCATAGTGATGCTACTGCTTCACTTCTAATATCCCCTGAAACAAATACAACTCTAATGAATGAACTTATAGACAAATTATCTTATGGCGATAGTAATATTGATAGTTCTGCAATCTATTTTATAGGCTCAAATAGCGATATTAATGGCTATGGCTGGGATGGAAATGCTTTAACTGACCAAGAAGGTGTTATGCACCCTATAAAAGCTGGAACAAATGAAAATGAGTTTGAACCTGCTGTTGAAGATTTTAGTGGTGTAGATATATATGAATATTATAAATTTGCATGGACTGCCAATGCACTTGTTGTAGATGATAAAAATAATTTACTCTTTTATTATGATTATCAACCTTGGAATGGAGATGAATATAGTGATGGAAAATCTGCTGTCATAGTTCAAAATGTAAGTACTTTTAGAGCAATGGCAATAGGGGCTGTTATGAAAATTCAAGTGTGTGTTAAAAGTATATTAGTGGAGGAATATTCTTTATGCAAAGAAAAAACAATCTTTTAAAATCTTCTCGTAGTGGCATAGCTATGATGATGGCGATAGCTGTTATTGTTATAATGGCAACTATAATGGCTCTTTCACTAAGTATGACCACTATAACTTCTAAAAAGAGTATAGATTTATATCTTTATGAACAATCCATTTTACTCTCTAAAAGTGCTACTGAATATGCTCTTTTACAGATAGCTCAAAATAAACCTTGTACAGCATTAGCAGATGATATACTCAATTTTAAACAAGAAACTATATACGATATAAATATCTCAATATTATATATTTATGATTCAGATATTGATTGTACTGATAATGGAGGAACACTTTATACTGTTGTCCAAACAGCTGAACAAAGTGGTTCTGCTATCATCGAAGTAACTGTTAGTGTTACCGATAAGACAATTACAAGTGAACCTATTAGATTTTTTAGAAGAACTCTTCAAAAATTATAATAACTCAAAACTTTTAATGCTATAATTTTTTTTCAATTTAATTATACAAGGATTTATTATGAACATCTCTTTAACAGGTAGACAATTAGAACTTACTGACGCTATTAAAGCGCACATGAATTCATCTATCGAGACACTTAACAAATATAATATGGATATTATTTCTGTGAATGTTATAGCATCTACACAAACTAAAAAAGGTAAAGAACACTTAGTCGTTGAGTTTGTTATCAATCTTGCACATAAAAACTCTATTGTTATTAAACAAAATGATAGTGATTTATATACTGCTATCGATATAGCAACTTCTCGTGCTCAAAAAGCGATGCGTCGTATTCACGATAAAGAGAGTGGACATCATAAAGTAGGTATCAATGAAGTAAAAGCTAAAGAGGTAAATATTAAAGAAGAAGCTGAAGCGATGGAAGATGAAATCGTTCCTGTTTCTTTAGAACTATACAAACCTCGTGAAGTTGAAGATGTTTTAAGTGATTTAAAAGATAGTGATAAAATATTTGAAATTTTTATAGACCATGATGGAAAAACTCGTGTTTTACATAAAAGAAATGATGGGAAATTTGGTCTTTATTAAAAATTTAAAATCTTAGCACTTTTTTAAGTGTTAGGGTTTCATATCATAAAATCAACTCTTTTTACTCTTAATAATTTTCAAAACACTCTGCATTAATTCATTTAACTTTTTATCTTCTATCTCAAATTTAATATTACCACTTGCTCTCTCTTTATCTGCAATTTATATGTATCTGTAGACAACAATCATAAAACTATATTGTCTCTAATAACATTTTATAAAATAAAAATTCCTAAAAAAATAAAAGTAAAATATCAAGATTTAGCTATAATACAGTAATGAAAATAATATTAATTACGCTATTACTATCAACTCTACTCCTCAATGCAAAGGATATACAAATGAATATTTATGATTTTAATGTAGTAACTATTGATGAAAAAGAACTCTCTTTAAGTCAATATAAAAATAAAGTTTTACTTATAGTTAATGTAGCAAGTGAGTGTGGATTTACCTCTCAATATGCAGGACTAGAAAAGCTTTATCAAAAATATAAGAAGCAAGATTTTATGATACTTGCCTTTCCATCCAATCAGTTTGCAAATCAAGAACCTGCAAATAATAAAGAAATAAAGTTTTTTTGTTATGAAAATTATGATGTTCATTTTGATATGTTTGCAAAAGTAAATGTAAATGGAGATGAAGCAATACCTTTATATAAATACCTTAAACAAGAACAGGGTGGTTTTTTAGGAATGGACTTTATAAAATGGAACTTTACAAAATTTCTTATAGATAGAAATGGAAATGTTGTGGATAGATATGCTCCCTCAACAAAACCTCAAAATATTTCATCAGATATAGAGAAAATATTATGAAAATATTATTAAGTTTTTTCATTGTTTTTTTATTTATTGGATGTAGTGATAAAAATGATACAACATACACTTATACTCCCGCTGATATAATAGAGGAGGAAGAGGAGGAATGTATTCCTCAACTTGTTGCTGGTGATAGTAGTCCAAATAATAATAATTATGACGATGATGATGATGACAATGCATATGCTATGCCTGAAAGAAATAAGGATGAAGAGGAAGATGATCAAGCTGAGAATACTGCACCTATCGCTTATACGCAATATGGTGATGTAAATATTACTACTGATTGTCTTATTTATCCACTCGTAACTGCTGTTTCGGCTCAAAGACTTGCTTCTATTGTTCCTCCAACCTCTACACTAATGAGAATGCAAACACGAACGATGCCATCTCCCTATATCGGACAATATAAAATAGAGATGGGTGCTTATGCCATTCGTGAAGAACGTATCTATTTAGGGGAAGGTTTTTTTGTATTTGCATTTATAATGCCAGATAATGAAACAACAGGAAAATATAGACTTATAAGCCCTCCAAATAAATCTGGAATGATAGAAGTAACATTTGTCGAAGATAGAACAACAGAGTTAAAGATGGAGGGAAAAATGATAAATGCTGAGATATATACAAATGAAGACCAAAATGAAACATATACACTTTCTCTTAATTTTTCTACAACTATTTTAGATACAAGGTATGCACAATGATAAAATCTCTTATAAAAATCTCACTATTCGCTCTACTTTTGACTGGATGTGGTGGTGGTGCTGGAGAACAATCTGTTATTCCAACAACGTACCAACAACTAGGAGGAGGAAATCTAATAATAGATGGTGTTCCCTATCCTGTTGTTACTCTTCAACCAAGAGATTCAGGAGCTTTTTCTACTCCAGATTTTGTAAAAGTTTATCCTAATAGTGAAGAGAGTGATTATCTTATCCAAATTCCAGCTTATACTATGGTTAATGGTGTTCCAGACCTCAATAAACCAAAAATATTAATTAAATTTTATATTATGCACTATATGCCACACATGATGGTCCAAATGGGTTATATGTCATCATTAAATTATAATCACGCTAGACAAGACTCTTGGAATTGGAATCCAGATGGAACACGTGGTGCTCCTATTCCAAATGACTATGGTCATGATGTTGTCTATCCACCAAATAGAGGTGCTACTGTTATGCTAATGGAATCAAGTCATGATGCTTGGGGAAATCCAACATATAAAGGTGCTGTTATCAATGGCGAATTTTTTGTAGACCCTGAAAAGACAGATGTTAATGACTCAACAGTTATGATTACCTTTGAATTTCAAACAATGCTAATGAATAAAGATGACCATTAATATTTTAAAATTTAAATCTTGTCGTTACAGTAGCTTTTGTAGAATTAAAGTTTTGAGCCGTTTCATGTCCTATATTTAAACCAAATTCTAACTTTTTATTTCTTGCTTTATATAGCAATCCTGTACTATATGATTGAAAACTATTATCTATTTCTAGTCCTTCTGTTGAAAAACTAAGTTCTGAATCTCGAAAATGAGATATAGCATTTGAAGTTCTATCTCCAAAATCTTTTTTATAGGATACTGCTACTTCAAAATTAAGTTCACTTCCTGATTTAAGGTTAATATTTTGAGAAAGTTTTAAACCTAAAGATATATTATTTTTTACCATATCTTTATTTGAAACTCTTAAATTTAAATTACCTGCTCCTTTTTCAGTATAAACATCTGTAGATATAATAGATGTAGATAATTTACTATAAGGTGTCACCATAAAGTTACCAAATTCATAATTTGTTCCTACTGAAAATGTTAAATTAGTAAAAGATGTATCATACTCTGCAGTAGCTGTTCTTTTAACATCACCTAAAGGAATATCCCTTGTTCCACTATTTTTATTTATACCCTTTAACAGATATGCTTCAATATAAGAACTCTCTGAATGTTTTAATAGATATAAAAAAAGTTGTGTTGAAAAAACTGTAGTCTCAGCATTAACAGCTTCATTTTTACTCTCAATATGACCTGAACCAAGTAATATACCTGCTCCATACTTCGTTTGAGTATTAATATTTTTATCTAAACCAATAACTATACCTAAATTAGATGACTTATATCCATAAATATTATTTACACTAAGATGCTCAGAACTTACTATATAAGGTTTTGTCCAAAAGTAAGAATTATCTTTTTCCTTAGCTATTCTTTGTTCATATAAGTGTCCATCTAATATATTAGAACTAGCATTGAGTAAATCTGTAGCCGTAATAGAAGAGATAGAAACCAAAGGAGCCATATTTTGAATAACATTATAAATTTCATCTACTTTTAAATCAAAATTTAAAATTTGATAGAGGTCTTCATCTTTTTTAGAGTGTATACTCCAAGCAAGACTTGTATACATATCTCTATTTTTATCATCATTACCAAAACCAAAATAGTTTGCATCTGCTATCGTTTTATAAACAGAGATATTATGATCACTTTTTTCAACAATATAAATATTAATATTCCCTTGATTTGGTAAAGCAAGTGTTTTATAATTTAAATACTCATCTTTTGCATCAATCAATATATAATCAAAGTTTCCATTATCAACTAAAGCTATATTCTCAATATTTATATCTTGATTTGTACTAATAAAACCACTATCTGTAATATTAAGTTGATTTATATCAATTTTACTTCTACCCTCAGAGACGATATATGCACCATCAGTTAAATTTATTGTTGAACTATTTATATCTAATTCTGAATTAATACCACTAATAAAAATTCCTGCATTTTTCCCCATAAAAGATGCTTCCCTAAACATAGAAATTTTTCCCTTACCATCTCCTATAATATTAGCATTATCATTTAGGAATAAATTATTCTGAATAACCATATTCCCATTACTAATTTTTAAAATAGCTGAATCTTTAGCATTATAATTTCCCTCTATTTTTAAATCTCCACTATCTGTAAAAATATATGAATTTCCCTCTAATGTTGCATCAGTTTCTACTAATAATGAACCCTTTGAATATAGAAATCCATTATCTTTTAATGTAGCTTTTTGTACTGTAAGAGAAGTTCCCTCTTTTTCTGTATAGACAAATCCATCTCCGCTTATCTCCACATCTCCTAAACTTACATCTCCATCACTTGAACCTATATTTGCTTTATCTTTTAGTATTACTTTATCAGCTATTACACTTTCAACACCAGCGATATAGGAACTTCCCTCTAAGATAGTATCAGTATTTACTAACAGTGAACCCTTTGAATAGAGAAACCCATTATCTTTTAATGTAGCCTTTTGTACTGTAAGAGAAGTTCCCTCTTTTTCTGTATAAACAAATCCATCTCCACTTATCTCTACATCTCCTAAACTTACATCTCCATCACTTGAACCTATATTTGCTTTATCTTTTAGTATTACTTTATCAGCTATTACACTTTCAACACCAGCGATATAGGAACTTCCCTCTAAGATAGTATCAGTAT
>Ga0256837_1000848_pt1 | contig 23220 bp, 8 predicted proteins | sample 4562384metaG_FD_185976 | JGI IMG/M metagenome (GOLD analysis project Ga0256837, IMG submission 185976) | Hydrothermal vent microbial communities from Guaymas Basin, Mexico - 4561-384 | ecosystem: Environmental > Aquatic > Marine > Hydrothermal vents | place: Mexico: Guaymas Basin | collected...
CTTTGATTAAATTTGTAAATCCGATTTTTGAGAGGGCTAAGCTTCATCAAAAAAGCGATAAGGTAGATATCAATATTGAGTGTGCGAGTGAGATTATTGCGAATATGAAAGAGTTTGATAAAGATGAATTTATTTTCGGGCTCTTTTTAGGAGATGAACTTTATAACTATTTAAAAGGAGAAAGTGATGAATAAGAAAGAGTTTATTTTTTTGTTTGATGCAAAAAACACTATTCCAAATGGAGACCCTTTTACAGGAGAGCAAAGATATGATGAAGAGTCAAGAAAAGCTTTGGTTTCTGATGTTAGGATAAAAAGGTATATTAGGGATTTTTTGGATAACGACCCTTTTGGTGATGGTGATGTAGTGTTTTATTCAGATAAAACAAGTAAAGGGACAACTAAAGATAGAAAAGAAGAGCTTGAAAAAGAGTTTAAACTAAAAACGCTTGATGATGTAAAGAAAAAATGCATTGATGTTAGGCTTTTTGGGATTGTTACGAGTGAACCAAAAGATAATAAATTAACAGGTGCCGTGCAATTTATGCTTTTTAATCCTTCAATTAATGAAGTTAGCTTAATTACAACTCAAAATACCACAATTATGACCAGTAAATCTGGAAAAGCTCAGGGAAGTATTGCGACTTATTCATATTTGCCATACGGGCTTTTTGTGGTAACGGGATATTATAATCCTATTGTAGGAAAAGAAAACGGAGTTAGTGAAAGAGATTTAGAGAAGATGAAAATAGCGTTATGGCAAGAGATTAATTCTAAAAATACCCGTTCAAAAAATTCACAAACAAGCAGGCTTTTGATTGAGATTAATTATAAAGACAACTATTCAAAAATAGCCGATTTGGATGAAGCTATAAGTGTAAAAGATAAGGAATATAGAGAATTTAGAGAAATAAAGGAAGATTTAGATTTTAGTAAATTATTTGAGCTTATTAATAAAAACAGCGATATTGTTGAGAGTGTAAATATATATCTTGATGAAAATAGTTTTAGTAAAGAGAATTTTGATAATTTAAATGTAACAAAAAGATTTTTTACAATAAAAGGGCTTAATATTAAGGAAATTTAATGAAAGTAATTGGATTTAATTTAAGTGGAAAATATGCACTTTTTACAAAACCATATACCAAAAACCAGCCTCAATCTTTTGTCATTCCTCCAAAAACGGCAATTGCCGGAATGATTGGAGGTATTTTGGGGTTTAGAAGAGATGAATATCAAGAAAAATTAAAAAATCTAAAATACAGTGTTGTAGTTAAAAATTTTAAAAAATATACCACAAGATTTAATCTGCTTCAAGGTAAAAATGCTACTTTTGGATATGATAGAAAGTTAAATGAATTTGTGAATCCTTTGATAAAGCCTCCAATTGTAGGAAGTGGAAGACCAAGTAAAAGAAGTCCAACAACATTTGAGCTTTTAAAAAATCCTTCTTGGGATGTTTTTGTTTCAATAGAAGATGAGCTTTTAGAAGAACTTCAAGATAGAATAAAAAGGAATTTATATGTATATGAGCCCTATTTAGGAGTAGCAAACGCTTTTGCGAAGCTTGACCTGTTTCAAGAAATAATTGAACTTGAAAAAGGGATAAACAAAATAAAATCCTTTTTTGAATTGAATTTGGTAAAAGTTAGATTAATAAAACCTACAAGATTTTATAACGAATTAATTCCTGTTGGATTTGAGAGTGAGAGAAGTTTGCCTATTACAAAAGAGATGGTGGTTATTATGGATGAGTTTGAAGTGTTGAATAAAAAGGAAATTGAAAATGAATTTTTTATCTACAAAGACTACTCCCTTAGATTCATTTAAACTTCTCTCTCATCCTGATACTCTTTTGATAAAACATTTAGCAGATGTTGCAAAAAGCGTAAAAAGAAGAGTTGATAATTTAAAAATTGATAAAGAGGGAAAAGATTTGGCGATAAAAGCTGCTTTAATGCACGATTTTGGAAAAGCCTCAATTTTTTTTCAAGAGAGACTAAAAACGGGTAAAAAATCAAGATTTTCAAACCACGGGCTTATTTCTGCTTTTTTTGGTTATTTTATTACAAAAAATCCTTATGTTTTTATGGCTATAAGGTATCATCATCTCAATTTAGAAGATTGTGAGGATATGACAAGAGTAAGTGAAAAAGAGAAAGAAGTTTTACTTGAAATTGCAAGAAATATTGACAAAGAAGTTGAAGAGATTTATAAAGTTTTTAGGATTGAATTTAAGCTTGATGATTTTATAGAATTTTTAGAAGAAAAAATTGATGATATGTGGGGATTTGATATTGAGGTTGAAGAAAAGGATTTTTGGGATTTTTTGGTAATTTTTTCTGCTTTAATATCTGCTGATAAAGAAAATGCTATTTTTAAAGGAGATGTTGAAGAGATAAAGATTAAATTAAGCAGTGATTTTGTAGATTATTATAAGCAAAAACATATAAAAAAAAGATATGAAATTGATGAGGTTAGGGAAAAAATTTATAACGTTGTTTCAAACTTAGATACAAAATATGACGCTTATTTTTTAGAACTTCCAACGGGGGCTGGGAAAACTTTTTCATTGATTAATTTGGCTTTAAAATTTAATAAAAAAGTTTTTTATCTTTTGCCTTTTATTACTTTAATTGAACAGAATGCGACTATTTTTAAAAACATATTAAAAGAAAACGGGATTGATGTTGAGGATAATAGAGTTTTTTATGAAAAGCACTCTTTAAGCGGAGCTTTTAATGTGAAAAATAGTGATGAATACGATTTAGACAAAAGGGAGTTTTTAAGCGATGATTTTTCTTCAAAAGTAATAGTTACGACTTTTCATCAGTTTTTTTATTCTTTTTTTAAATCAAAGAACTCTTTTTTAAAAAGAGCTATAAATGTGAGAAATTCGGTTGTTATTTTAGATGAAATTCAGGCTATTAGAGAGGATTTGTTTGTAGTTATTGAAGAGCTTTTTAGATTTCTGATAGAGAAATTTAACTGCAAAATTATAATAGCCACTGCCACTTTACCACCTATCAATATAAAAAACAGCGTAAAAGTAAAGATTGAAGATATTTTAGAAAAAGATGAATTTAAATTTTTTAACAGATACAAAATAAATCTTGAAATTAAAGAGTTTGACGAAGAGAGTATTTTAGATTTTATTGATGAGAAATTAAAAGTTTCAAAAAATTTGCTTTTTAGGGTAAATACGATAAATGCCGCAAATTATATTTTTGATAGTTTAGAAAACGCAATTCTTTTAACAAGTGCTATTCCTCCAATTTTAAGGCAAAAAAGAATAAATCAAATTAAAAAAAGAGGTGGTATTGTTGTGGCTACTCAGGTAATCCAAGCTGGTGTTGATATTTCGCTTGAAGATGGATTTGAAGAGTTAGCACCTCTTGATATGCTTATACAATCGATGGGTAGAAGAAATAGAAGTGGTGAGAAAGATAAGGGATTTGCTGATGTTATTAGACTTAAAATGAATGGGTTTGATGGAAGTAGGGTTTATGATAGGGGTTTAATTAGAAGAACTGAGAGGATTATAAGAGATAAAAAGATTGTAAATGAAGAGGAGTTTAGAGAGCTTTTAAGAGAGTATTATAAAAATGTTAGAAAAAACAGAGAAATTTTAAAAAATCTAAGAGAATGTAAATTTAGCTCAATTGATAGGGATTTTAGATTAATTGATGAAGTTAAAAGTGTTTCGTTTTTTTGTATTATTGATGAAAAAAGTGAAAAACTTTGGGAAAAATTATTAGAACTTGATGAAAGAGAAAAAGAATTAAAAGCAAACTTTTGGAATGAAAAAAAAGAGATTGAAGAAGAGTTTAATAAAATTAAAAAAGATGTATTTTTGTATGTGGCAAATGCAAGGGTGTATGAGAGAGAGTATGAAATTGATAATGAATTTGATAAAGCTATATTTTTATACAAAGCGGATGATAGAGTGTTTGATATTGAAAAAGGTGTTAGTTTAAAAGAATTTTTTAAAGAGGAGAAAATATTTTGGTAACAGGGACCATCATAAATTATTACTTTGTTTGTCCTACAAAAATGTGGCTGTTTGCTAACAAAATCAACCTTGAAGACAACAGCGAGGATGTTAGAATTGGGAAAGTATTACATGAAATTAGTGAGACAAAAGTAGATGAGGTTGGGATTGATGGCATTAAGGTAGATAAGATTACAAAAGATTATGTTGTTGAAGTTAAAAAATCTGATAGCGACATAGAAGCGGCTAAGTGGCAGCTTATGTATTATCTTTATATTTTAAAGCAAAAAGGGATTGAAAAAAAAGGCAGACTTGAAGTGTTTGAAAAAAACAGGCAGGATAAAAGGAGATTTGTTATAGAATTGAGTGAGGAGAATGAAAAAAGACTCCGTGAAGTTTTAGATGATATTGAGAGGATTTTAAGTTGCGATACACCTCCAAAGCCGAAGTTTGAGAGTAAATGTAGAAAATGTGCTTATTATGAATTTTGTTTTTTATAGGAGATGGGATGTTAGAAGAGATTGCAAATTTAGTAGCTGAGTATAGAGAAAAAGTCAAAGATTTTAATAAATTTATGGGTGATTGTGTTTATATTGATTATGAGCATTTGAATGATGATTTAATAGATATAGTCAAGAATTTAGAGGGAATTGTAAATAATAAGTTAGCTCCTCTTTTTGTTAAAAGTTATGATAACGTTGATGAGGCGGTTTTTGAGATGGAGATGGTATTTGAAGAGTTTATAAGAGAAGTTGATAGATTAAAATGTTTATATAAAGAGTTAGAAAAGTATAAAAAATATGATGAAAAGTTAGAAGTTTATCAAAAGATAGTATTAAAGTTATTAGACCAAGTGGAGACTTTTTTATTAAAACTTGAAAATCTTTTGTTAAGAGGGGGAAGGGGAAATTTGATTTTAGAATTTAATGTAACAGAGGAAATAATGGAATTAAAAGATAAATTTCATAAAGATGAGGTTAAAAAAGTAGGCTTTGGGAGTTTTCTTTTAGGACTTGGGCTTGGATGGCTTATTTTTGGAGGTGATGATGAAGACTAGATATATTTTTTCAATGGGGGAGATTAAAAGAAAAGACAATTCAATAGCTTTTAAAAACGAAAAGGGATGGGTTTATATTCCCGTAGAGCAAGTAAGAGAGCTTTATTTTATGAATGAAGTGAGTCTTAATTCTAAATTCTTGAATTTTGCTGCGAAGGCTGGGATAGTGCTTCATTTTTTTAATTATTACCAAAGTTATAGCGGAACATTTTATCCTAAAGAAAAGTATATAAGCGGAAATTTGACTATCAAACAGGCTTTGGCGTTTGAGAATAACAGACTTAAAATAGCAAAAGCGATAGTCGGTGCGATTGCTTTAAATATTTATGAGGTTTTGTATCATTATTATAGACACGATAAAAAGGAGTTAAAGCCGTTTTTAGATTATTTGAAAAAAGTCGATGTCTGGCTTGAAAAAGCGAACAATATAAACAAGATACTTTTTATTGAGGGAAATGTATGGGCTGGATTTTATGACAGTTTCAAATATTTTTTACCTGAAGATTTTATAATGAACAAAAGAGTCAAACGCCCTCCCGATAATCCGATGAACGCTTTAATTTCATTTGGAAATACTCTTCTTTATACTAAAACGATAAGTGCTATTTATCAGACGCATTTAGACCAGAGTATAAGTTTTTTACACTCTCCAAGTGAGGCGAGGTTTAGTTTGAGTCTTGATCTTAGTGAAGCGTTTAAGCCGATAATCGTCTTTAAAACTATTTTTGATTTGGTAAACAGAAAAAAGCTGAAAGTCGAAAAACATTTTGAAAAAAAACTTAATTACGCACTTTTGAATGAAGAAGGGAAAAAGGTGTTTATTAAAGCGTTTGAAGAAAGAATAAACGAAAAATTCAAACACTCAACTCTTAAAAGAATGGTTAGTTACAATAGTGCAATCAAGCTTGACGGATATAAACTTATAAAATATTTACTCGAAGGCAGGGAATTTATTCCATTTCTTTTGAGGGAGAAAAAATGAAAAAAGACTATAAAATCAATTATGTGTTTTTGATGTATGATATAGCAGATGAAGAAAGCGAAGCGGGTAAAAGAAGAGTAAGCAAAGTTTTCAAAATTTGTAAGAAGTATTTAACTCATCATCAAAAGTCCGTTTTTCGTGGAGAGATTACTCCAAGTCGCCTTATTAAGCTCCAAAAAGAGTTAAAAGACGTTATCGATGAAGATCTTGATTTTATTACGATAATCAAACTAAAAAACAGGAAAAGTTTTTTAGAAGATACTATAGGAAAAGAGAGAAACGATTTGTTTATTTGATTTTAATTGATATTTTTAACTTCTTAATTTTTAGTTTGAAAACAAATTTCATATTTTTCCTTTTATTTCTTATTTCTGTAAATTTTCCAACCTCTTTTTTCTTGACAGCCCTTTAAAGTTCCGATATAATGGCAAAACACAAAGATGATTGAAACTTTTTTGTTAAAGTAATTTTTGATTGGAAAACTCCTGAAATTCGGGTGTCTTTGTTTTAAAAAGCCCGAAATTTAATGCAATTCAACCGAAACATCTGAAGTATTGAAACGCATCAGAACTTATTGGAGTTGAGGACATAGTTCAAAATTCAACCGAAACATCTGAAGTATTGAAACATTAGCAAAACACGGGAGGTGTAAATGTTAAAAATAAATTCAACCGAAACATCTGAAGTATTGAAACTTTAGAACGGTTTCGATATTCGTGCAAAACTTTTTAATTCAACCGAAACATCTGAAGTATTGAAACTTACAAGAGCCCTGTCTAAGATAGTTGACTTTTCTAAATTCAACCGAAACATCTGAAGTATTGAAACTCTTTTAATCCCCTAGTGTTAATAAAGTTTATCATGGAATTCAACCGAAACATCTGAAGTATTGAAACGGAAAAATCTCACTCAAACACTCAGAAGAAACTACTAATTCAACCGAAACATCTGAAGTATTGAAACAAACTTATTTAGTGTATATAAACATATACGAAACAGAAATTCAACCGAAACATCTGAAGTATTGAAACGTTATATTTAACTCGTATTCATAATCGTTGTTTTCACAATTCAACCGAAACATCTGAAGTATTGAAACTGTTTTCTCCTTTTGTTTAGTCTAAAGGTATTATAAAATTCAACCGAAACATCTGAAGTATTGAAACTCATCTTTACTTTGACAACAAGCAACCCATTTTTTAATTCAACCGAAACATCTGAAGTATTGAAACTTTTATTCCCCATTCCCACCCTTTAGCCTTTCTCATAATTCAACCGAAACATCTGAAGTATTGAAACAACTTCATATACATTTCCTTCTTCTTTTGCCCTTTAATTCAACCGAAACATCTGAAGTATTGAAACGCCGTTTTGTAAAATACTTTTAACGTTATCCCAAGAATTCAACCGAAACATCTGAAGTATTGAAACACTATCAGCCTCTAGATGATTAACTATTGTCCTTGAATTCAACCGAAACATCTGAAGTATTGAAACGGTCGAATTTGATACGTTTAAACCCATCGAAATCGAAATTCAACCGAAACATCTGAAGTATTGAAACTATTTCCTCATCTCCTCCATGAACTCTCTATTTTAATTCAACCGAAACATCTGAAGTATTGAAACGTAGGTAGCCCTACTAATTTTACCCTCTTTGTAGAGAATTCAACCGAAACATCTGAAGTATTGAAACACGCCATAATTGCTGTAATTACAAGACCTATCGGAATTCAACCGAAACATCTGAAGTATTGAAACGGAAAAAACCCTCTTTTAGCAATAGAACACGGTTCTAAATTCAACCGAAACATCTGAAGTATTGAAACCTTCGTATCACAAAACACAGCTATAACATCTTCTTTAATTCAACCGAAACATCTGAAGTATTGAAACTATTACGCATGTGTAGATCCTTTTTGTTGGGTGTTATAATTCAACCGAAACATCTGAAGTATTGAAACGTAAAGAAATAAGAGCTGGTGGGGTTTTAACTTTAACAATTCAACCGAAACATCTGAAGTATTGAAACCTCTAAAAGTTTTCTTCTCTCTTCTAAAAAATCACAATTCAACCGAAACATCTGAAGTATTGAAACTTCGGCGTCTGAAAAAAGGGCTTCGCCTTTTTTAATAATTCAACCGAAACATCTGAAGTATTGAAACGTTATAAACAACATAATCTATATGAACTTTAGCAATTCAACCGAAACATCTGAAGTATTGAAACTTTTGTTTCTCCTTTTACTTAAGTTTTTTGGCAATAAAATTCAACCGAAACATCTGAAGTATTGAAACTAGCATTAGCAAGTTGAAAACGCATATCTTCTTTTTGAATTCAACCGAAACATCTGAAGTATTGAAACCAAAATAATTAAATCTTATATACAAAACACCATCCTGAATTCAACCGAAACATCTGAAGTATTGAAACAAATTGAATCCACATCAGCTTCATCACCATCATAAAAATTCAACCGAAACATCTGAAGTATTGAAACGAAGTTAAAAAGACATATCTGGGTGGAGGTGAAACAGGAAATTCAACCGAAACATCTGAAGTATTGAAACGCATCAGAACTTATTGGAGTTGAGGACATAGTTCAAAATTCAACCGAAACATCTGAAGTATTGAAACAGGTAAAAAGCAGTAACTACAACCTTATAGCACCGAAATTCAACCGAAACATCTGAAGTATTGAAACAATTCAGGTCTCATAACTCTGCTTCCAAGAGGCGTCGTAATTCAACCGAAACATCTGAAGTATTGAAACATCCCTCCTCCTGTATGGGAAAAAGTAATTGCTAAAAATTCAACCGAAACATCTGAAGTATTGAAACATAATTCATTTACATTAGGCTCACTCTCTTCATTTTCATAATTCAACCGAAACATCTGAAGTATTGAAACAGTTTTATCTATTCCTTGCAAATGCACGGTTTGAAGTAATTCAACCGAAACATCTGAAGTATTGAAACAAATCAAGCCCATAACTTTCCTCAATTTTTCTTAATTCTAATTCAACCGAAACATCTGAAGTATTGAAACGCTTAAAAAATCTCAAGAAGAGTTATCTCATGCAACAAAATTCAACCGAAACATCTGAAGTATTGAAACAGCTCTTTACAGACTTTTTTGACTATGTTTTCTTTAAATTCAACCGAAACATCTGAAGTATTGAAACAGGTATTTAGCAGCTTCAAGCTGGTTTAGATACCCTTAATTCAACCGAAACATCTGAAGTATTGAAACAAGCTTGGTGCATAAGATGGTGTTAGAGCCTGAAACCAATTCAACCGAAACATCTGAAGTATTGAAACCAGGAAAAATCATTGATTGTTCTAAAAACAAATTAATTCAACCGAAACATCTGAAGTATTGAAACCCGTATGCCTCATTGCTGTATCGCTGTTAACGACACAATTCAACCGAAACATCTGAAGTATTGAAACTCAAAAACAACCTGATTTTTTAAAGATGAATTTTTAAATTCAACCGAAACATCTGAAGTATTGAAACATACTTAAAATATTTTGATGAAAGTTTTACTCCTGAAATTCAACCGAAACATCTGAAGTATTGAAACAATACTAATGCGGTCGGAAAAAGAAAAATAAAAGAAATTCAACCGAAACATCTGAAGTATTGAAACACGCCTTTAAGCGATACGAAAATTAAAAGAGCTAAAATTCAACCGAAACATCTGAAGTATTGAAACACTTTATACATTAAGCCATTGGCGCTTGCTTTAAAAATTCAACCGAAACATCTGAAGTATTGAAACACATATTACTATATGGAAGAAGCTATGCCTTCATACAATTCAACCGAAACATCTGAAGTATTGAAACAAGTCTGCAATAAAAGCGTCTCTAAGGTTAGGTAAAAATTCAACCGAAACATCTGAAGTATTGAAACTTTGAATTAAATGAAATTAAGCTCTCACCATATGAATTCAACCGAAACATCTGAAGTATTGAAACTAAATTTAAAGACAAAAATATAAGAAAAAGAATTTTAATTCAACCGAAACATCTGAAGTATTGAAACTAGGCTTTTATTGCCTCTTTTGCTTTAAGCTCAACAATTCAACCGAAACATCTGAAGTATTGAAACGCATCAGAACTTATTGGAGTTGAGGACATAGTTCAAAATTCAACCGAAACATCTGAAGTATTGAAACTAATATCAATATTCATTTCTCTTGCGTTTTGCTTATAATTCAACCGAAACATCTGAAGTATTGAAACTCTTCTTTTTTCACTCTTTCAAGCATATAAAGTAAACAATTCAACCGAAACATCTGAAGTATTGAAACGAAATTTATCAGCAGCCTTAATGGCTTTTCCTCAATATATAATTCAACCGAAACATCTGAAGTATTGAAACCCTATAAACACATTAGAACTTCCACTTGCTTGAGTGAATTCAACCGAAACATCTGAAGTATTGAAACCGCTTCCTGTCATTTCATCGGTATTTACAATATCAAAATTCAACCGAAACATCTGAAGTATTGAAACAGTAGATGTATGCGGTATCTAGCGTAAGGCGCTATAATTCAACCGAAACATCTGAAGTATTGAAACTGTTCCTGATAATTCGAGTAATTCGAGTTCTGTTAGTTCGAATTCAACCGAAACATCTGAAGTATTGAAACGAAACAGAAAGCAAAACTAAAGCATCAGCAATAGACCTAATTCAACCGAAACATCTGAAGTATTGAAACTTGCTAAATTATGCAACAAAGTTTGAATATGATTTTAAATTCAACCGAAACATCTGAAGTATTGAAACAATGAACTACATCGGAAGCAAATATAAACTGTCAACAAATTCAACCGAAACATCTGAAGTATTGAAACATCATCAGGAAGATAATAGATATTACTTGCTCTCACAATTCAACCGAAACATCTGAAGTATTGAAACGTTTCAAAAATAAGTTACAGCCCTGACGTTGATACGTAATTCAACCGAAACATCTGAAGTATTGAAACTTCAACAATACTAACTAAATACATTCTTTCTCCTTTGAATTCAACCGAAACATCTGAAGTATTGAAACATAAGTAGCCCTACTAATTTTACCCTCTTTGTAGAAATTCAACCGAAACATCTGAAGTATTGAAACTTAAGTGAGGGAGGAAAATTTATTAAGGAGTGCTTAAATTCAACCGAAACATCTGAAGTATTGAAACTTAAGTGAGGGAGGAAAATTTATTAAGGAGTGCTTAAATTCAACCGAAACATCTGAAGTATTGAAACTTTTAAAGTAACGGGGCGTTATGACCCCGAAGATAAAAATTCAACCGAAACATCTGAAGTATTGAAACGCCCCAAATACGACACTCATAACCGAAAAAAACATCAATTCAACCGAAACATCTGAAGTATTGAAACAGTTCCTACTCTTTCAAAGGCAGAAATGAAAATTGAAATTCAACCGAAACATCTGAAGTATTGAAACTTTTAACTACCACTATAGACAAATATGAGCAATATCTAATTCAACCGAAACATCTGAAGTATTGAAACATCATATAAATATTGTTGTTACTTTTTTTACATCCAAAAATTCAACCGAAACATCTGAAGTATTGAAACTTAAGAGATTTAAGAGCAAAAACATTACTTATTTTTTAATTCAACCGAAACATCTGAAGTATTGAAACAGCAAACTTAGAACGTCTGCCCTGTAGTCTGTCCTCTAATTCAACCGAAACATCTGAAGTATTGAAACTTCCAACCAATCTGGTGCGGTCGCTCCCAGCGCTGCAATTCAACCGAAACATCTGAAGTATTGAAACTTATAGTGGCAATGCTAATCTCAGGTCAATATGAATAATTCAACCGAAACATCTGAAGTATTGAAACAACATTACCACAGCAAATAACAACATATTTAACCCAAATTCAACCGAAACATCTGAAGTATTGAAACGACTTTTAAACGGTGCTGTCTGGCGAGCTGTAGTAAAATTCAACCGAAACATCTGAAGTATTGAAACAGTAGATGTATGCGGTATCTAGCGTAAGGCGCTATCAATTCAACCGAAACATCTGAAGTATTGAAACTGTAATGTCGTTACCTAAAATAATTTGAATCTATTTTAATTCAACCGAAACATCTGAAGTATTGAAACACTTTCAATCATCTCACCTATTCAGGTTTTGTTATAAATTCAACCGAAACATCTGAAGTATTGAAACTATATTTATATATATTGTATATTATCCTATTTTAAATTCAACCGAAACATCTGAAGTATTGAAACGAATTCTCTTTTAGCTTCTTCTCTTGTCATTTTATTAATTCAACCGAAACATCTGAAGTATTGAAACAAAGCAGAGGTTAATTTTACATTATCACAAGCACAGGAAATTCAACCGAAACATCTGAAGTATTGAAACAACTCTTATACCTTGAAATTCTATGAATGTAGTTATAATTCAACCGAAACATCTGAAGTATTGAAACGAGTGATTTATATGTATAAAAAATTTCAATGGTTTAAATTCAACCGAAACATCTGAAGTATTGAAACTTCTTCTTTTCATTCTGCCCTCCCACAAATTTAATAATTCAACCGAAACATCTGAAGTATTGAAACATGTTGATGTTGGATGTAATAATTGTGGTAATTCTATAAAATTCAACCGAAACATCTGAAGTATTGAAACTTTTAAAGCTTACCATAGCGTCTTATTCTCCTCGCTAATTCAACCGAAACATCTGAAGTATTGAAACACGCCTTTAAGCGATACGAAAATTAAAAGAGCTAAAAATTCAACCGAAACATCTGAAGTATTGAAACAGCCTTTTGAGTTGATTTTCAAGGTCTCTAATGGTTAATTCAACCGAAACATCTGAAGTATTGAAACTGATAACCCTTTTATAGATGCAGAGTATAAAGCCGTAAAATTCAACCGAAACATCTGAAGTATTGAAACATTTGAAGCTGCGCTTTTTTTCCGTAAGGCACTACAAATTCAACCGAAACATCTGAAGTATTGAAACCCGATTTTTTTTATTCTAACCATCACATAATCCTTAATTCAACCGAAACATCTGAAGTATTGAAACCACCTTTCAAAATGTCAACATACCTCTTAATCGGAAATTCAACCGAAACATCTGAAGTATTGAAACAAAAATATACTGCCGATAAAAAGTCCGCCTAAAAAAAATTCAACCGAAACATCTGAAGTATTGAAACGCTAAAAGAGAGAGCTTTACTGCTTTTTAGTTATACAATTCAACCGAAACATCTGAAGTATTGAAACTCTTGCTATTGTGAAGATATCCACGATAGAAAAGAAATTCAACCGAAACATCTGAAGTATTGAAACCCTACACCGGTGCCTTTTATATTTATACCAACTTTTGCACAATTCAACCGAAACATCTGAAGTATTGAAACCAATAAGCTACTGATTGTGTTGATCGTCCAAACATTTTAATTCAACCGAAACATCTGAAGTATTGAAACACCTCCTTAACTTTAATTTATACAAATATTATACTAAAATTCAACCGAAACATCTGAAGTATTGAAACAGATATGTTAAGGAAATGTTTTTAAGCAAAAGAAGAAATTCAACCGAAACATCTGAAGTATTGAAACATCTTTTATATTGCAATAAATCGGAGTAGCCCTTTCGAATTCAACCGAAACATCTGAAGTATTGAAACGCAGTTGCCGCAATGTTTAAAAAACCCGGAGTAAATAAATTCAACCGAAACATCTGAAGTATTGAAACAGTGTTTTTAATAAAAGTTGCAAAGAGCCTGACGGAAATTCAACCGAAACATCTGAAGTATTGAAACACCTCCTTAACTTTAATTTATACAAATATTATACTAAAATTCAACCGAAACATCTGAAGTATTGAAACAGATATGTTAAGGAAATGTTTTTAAGCAAAAGAAGAAATTCAACCGAAACATCTGAAGTATTGAAACAGATATGTTAAGGAAATGTTTTTAAGCAAAAGAAGAAATTCAACCGAAACATCTGAAGTATTGAAACTGAATATCTGCATATATTGAGGAAAAGCCATTAAAATTCAACCGAAACATCTGAAGTATTGAAACTGAATATCTGCATATATTGAGGAAAAGCCATTAAGAATTCAACCGAAACATCTGAAGTATTGAAACGAAGCATTAGCAAGACGAAAAGCCAACGGCGTAAAACTAATTCAACCGAAACATCTGAAGTATTGAAACGTTCTTTGCTTTTGCCTGCAGCTTCTAAACCTGTTATAATTCAACCGAAACATCTGAAGTATTGAAACCCTTACTTTTACATTGTGTAAACTAATTTCATCATTTAATTCAACCGAAACATCTGAAGTATTGAAACAAAAGGATATAGTCGAGTAGGATGTTTTCCGTGCGTATTTAATTCAACCGAAACATCTGAAGTATTGAAACTTAGTGCAGCGTTGCTTTCGTTGCTTTGCTCTTGACAATTCAACCGAAACATCTGAAGTATTGAAACTTAATTTTAATATTTTTTCTTTTAAATAATTATAACAATTCAACCGAAACATCTGAAGTATTGAAACTCTTTTAAAGTAACTTCATATGCTCCTAATAAATATAATTCAACCGAAACATCTGAAGTATTGAAACGAGTGTAAACTAATATGTGATTCCGACAAAAAATTAGAATTCAACCGAAACATCTGAAGTATTGAAACAAAATTTTTTTAAGTTCTCTTACGCTTTTATCCTTGAATTCAACCGAAACATCTGAAGTATTGAAACGTAGTTTATTATTTTGTTTATTATCCAGGTGGAAAAATTCAACCGAAACATCTGAAGTATTGAAACATAATATTACTTATAATATAACTCCCCAGGGCGCTACAATTCAACCGAAACATCTGAAGTATTGAAACTACTTTAAAATTTTTCACTTCTTTTGTGTTTTGTAAGAATTCAACCGAAACATCTGAAGTATTGAAACTTTTCTTACTGTTCTTTCAGGGATGTTAAATTTTGAATTCAACCGAAACATCTGAAGTATTGAAACGCGCTTATTCCCTCAGCTTTCATTCTTGCAGCTTCAATTCAACCGAAACATCTGAAGTATTGAAACTTCCCATTCAAGCCCTCTCACATTTCCTTGCCTGAGAATTCAACCGAAACATCTGAAGTATTGAAACCTCCTAAAAGTCTATTTTCAATCATAAGCTTTTCAAAATTCAACCGAAACATCTGAAGTATTGAAACTTTTAAAGTAACGGGGCGTTATGACCCCGAAGATAAAAATTCAACCGAAACATCTGAAGTATTGAAACCGCTAAAAGATACAATCAAGACGGTCATATAGCTTTAATTCAACCGAAACATCTGAAGTATTGAAACTTGCTCCAACGCCAGACGCCCCTCGACCAAAACTCTAATTCAACCGAAACATCTGAAGTATTGAAACCACTTTCTCTTCATCAGCCTCTAATAAAGAATTATAATTCAACCGAAACATCTGAAGTATTGAAACTTATCTTCTATATTTCTGCCTACACCGATTGTTATTAATTCAACCGAAACATCTGAAGTATTGAAACTTTTAATTTCGAAAAGGTAATCTTTTCTTAATGAATTAAATTCAACCGAAACATCTGAAGTATTGAAACATTTGCAATCACAATCTTTTTCCCCGCAAGATATAAATTCAACCGAAACATCTGAAGTATTGAAACAAGGAGTTGTAATGGAACTTGTAAATATTACAAATGCAATTCAACCGAAACATCTGAAGTATTGAAACCATATAACTATATGAATACCGCACAAAATTGGAGCGAAATTCAACCGAAACATCTGAAGTATTGAAACTTAATAACACTAGAATAGAATTTAATGATTTTAATAGTAATTCAACCGAAACATCTGAAGTATTGAAACTGAGTTAAAGCCTCACAATCTTAGGCAGGCTTGCAGCAATTCAACCGAAACATCTGAAGTATTGAAACGGGAAAAAATCCTCAAATATTCCTATAGGAACTTAAATTCAACCGAAACATCTGAAGTATTGAAACTGAGTTAAAGCCTCACAATCTTAGGCAGGCTTGCAGCAATTCAACCGAAACATCTGAAGTATTGAAACTCTTTTCAGACCTCTTATCTTCTTTTCCCCAGGGAAAAATTCAACCGAAACATCTGAAGTATTGAAACGGGAAAAAATCCTCAAATATTCCTATAGGAACTTATAATTCAACCGAAACATCTGAAGTATTGAAACTGTAATGTCGTTACGCCCGTTCTATGCGTAGCGTAGCAATTCAACCGAAACATCTGAAGTATTGAAACAAAAGGACGTAAACATGCAAGAATTAGCGAAGTTAGAAATTCAACCGAAACATCTGAAGTATTGAAACGAAAAAAAGGACAGAAAGTTAAAAGCAAATTAGAAAATTCAACCGAAACATCTGAAGTATTGAAACTTTGCTCAGACAATTCCTTTTCTGCTTGTTTTAATTAATTCAACCGAAACATCTGAAGTATTGAAACTCCCTTTTATAGTGTAATTAAATTTATTGCCAACTACAATTCAACCGAAACATCTGAAGTATTGAAACGCGCTTCAAGGCAGATAATAAAAGAGAGCATAAAGCAATTCAACCGAAACATCTGAAGTATTGAAACCATGCTATCTTTCTCACATCTACATGGGACTAAAGTAATTCAACCGAAACATCTGAAGTATTGAAACAAGATTACAGCCGAACAGGCTACGACAGAGGACACCAATTCAACCGAAACATCTGAAGTATTGAAACTTTATAACCATATCGGATTATAACAAAAAAGGTTGAAATTCAACCGAAACATCTGAAGTATTGAAACAAGCTGAAATAGTTGAAGAGATTGATTTACCAAATTAATTCAACCGAAACATCTGAAGTATTGAAACAGACCTATTCCTGTAAGAAAAGTTATGCAAACACTAATTCAACCGAAACATCTGAAGTATTGAAACCAGTATCAAGTTTTTTTAGTTTTTCCTGTGTTTCAGAATTCAACCGAAACATCTGAAGTATTGAAACACAAACTATCAACAAACTCGAATTCACATTATCTCAAATTCAACCGAAACATCTGAAGTATTGAAACCGGCAATAATCCGGTTTTAAAGTGGATGATGAGTAAAATTCAACCGAAACATCTGAAGTATTGAAACCACAATAACCTATGCTCTCCAAGCTCAATCAAATCTCCATTCAACCGAAACATCTGAAGTATTGAAACAGAGTATCGCACCTGTTAAATGTAAATTCAAGGGTTGATTCAACCGAAACATCTGAAGTATTGAAACATACCTTGACGATTCAACAAAATTGCTTCTATAAGATTCAACCGAAACATCTGAAGTATTGAAACACAAAATATATTCAAATTGTGACATATAGAACTGATTCAACCGAAACATCTGAAGTATTGAAACGTCTGTAAGGGCGAGGATTTATCCTTACAAATCTTTCATTCAACCGAAACATCTGAAGTATTGAAACTTAGCAGTCAAAGTAACAGACTTTCCATATATTGAAATTCAACCGAAACATCTGAAGTATTGAAACAAACAAATATCAATTCTGAATTTGTTTTATTAAAAAAATTCAATATTCAACCGAAACATCTGAAGTATTGAAACTAAAATAATTAAATCTTATATACAAAACACCATCTTATTCAACCGAAACATCTGAAGTATTGAAACGGGTAGAAACAATCAGTATCAGTCTATGAATTTAATATTCAACCGAAACATCTGAAGTATTGAAACTAAAATAATTAAATCTTATATACAAAACACCATCTTATTCAACCGAAACATCTGAAGTATTGAAACGGGTAGAAACAATCAGTATCAGTCTATGAATTTAATATTCAACCGAAACATCTGAAGTATTGAAACCAAATATAAAAGCATAACAGGTGGTTGTGATGGATTTATTCAACCGAAACATCTGAAGTATTGAAACACTATCAGCCTCAAGATGATTAACAATCGTTCGACTACCATTCAACCGAAACATCTGAAGTATTGAAACAACATTACCACAGCAAATAACAACATATTTAACCCATATTCAACCGAAACATCTGAAGTATTGAAACGCGTTTATTTTTATGATAAGCAATTAAGTCTGTGATATTCAACCGAAACATCTGAAGTATTGAAACTCTGCCTGATGGTATTGACTGTTTGTGATATTTTTATTCAACCGAAACATCTGAAGTATTGAAACACGACCCGCCGATTATTAGATACCTTATTTGCATATGATTCAACCGAAACATCTGAAGTATTGAAACTTTGCCGAAGGGGTCTTTTTCAAGTCTTTTTACATAATTCAACCGAAACATCTGAAGTATTGAAACAACCGTTTAGGCTTAGTTCTACGGCTATATTTTTTAATTCAACCGAAACATCTGAAGTATTGAAACTTACCAGCTGATATAGCTTGTAATGTTTTGTTTATTATTCAACCGAAACATCTGAAGTATTGAAACAATTGATTTAGGAAGAGCTTCGGACATTGCTTCTAAATTCAACCGAAACATCTGAAGTATTGAAACAATTAGACGATTATTTAAGCACATTAAAAGAGCTTTATTCAACCGAAACATCTGAAGTATTGAAACAAAACTGCTGTCCTTCTGGTCTGTTTGTATCTTTAAGCAATTCAACCGAAACATCTGAAGTATTGAAACGAACAAGATCTAGCTAAAAAAATAGAAGAAATATTCAACCGAAACATCTGAAGTATTGAAACACTCATGCCCCTATCCTTTTAGCGTTTGCTAAATCATTCAACCGAAACATCTGAAGTATTGAAACTCTGCCTGATGGTATTGACTGTTTGTGATATTTTTATTCAACCGAAACATCTGAAGTATTGAAACACGACCCGCCGATTATTAGATACCTTATTTGCATATGATTCAACCGAAACATCTGAAGTATTGAAACTCCAAGTATTGCGTCCCAGCCTTTTTTGATAAAAGTTAATTCAACCGAAACATCTGAAGTATTGAAACCAAGAGGGGTTGGGTGGAGTTATAGTCTATCTAATAAAATTCAACCGAAACATCTGAAGTATTGAAACCTTTACATACTTTTGCGTTGAGCATCTGATTTTGCAAAATTCAACCGAAACATCTGAAGTATTGAAACAATCGGAACAGTTGTTGAAATTGATAATAAAAAAGCCATTCAACCGAAACATCTGAAGTATTGAAACAGATAAAACTTTTAAGGCAGTGTTATATCCTAAAAATTCAACCGAAACATCTGAAGTATTGAAACCTTTAAGCGAGGGCAGGTTTTTACAGCTAAGATTAATTCAACCGAAACATCTGAAGTATTGAAACGTTGCTCTTGCAAAAAGAAGAGCGGCTGCATTTAGAAACAATTCAACCGAAACATCTGAAGTATTGAAACACAATTGCAGGTTTTATATCATTAACATCCTTCTCATTCAACCGAAACATCTGAAGTATTGAAACTTTATCCATTCAATATCTACGTAATCTTCACTAGAATTATTCAACCGAAACATCTGAAGTATTGAAACCTCTTTGAATTTTTTTAATATTTGCATTTTATCAATATTCAACCGAAACATCTGAAGTATTGAAACTGAGTTAAAGCCTCACAATCTTAGGCAGGCTTGCAGCAATTCAACCGAAACATCTGAAGTATTGAAACTTGGCGTTGGTGATAAATTAAATAAATATTTCAAACAAAATTCAACCGAAACATCTGAAGTATTGAAACAAGTGAATAAAAATATTGACACAATTAAAAATATTATTTAATTCAACCGAAACATCTGAAGTATTGAAACTCATCCCACAATGCTTCCAATATTTTCTGAACATCAATTCAACCGAAACATCTGAAGTATTGAAACTTAAATTTTGATTTGTAAAAAAGCCCCATCATATCTATTCAACCGAAACATCTGAAGTATTGAACTCATTATCATCACTTCCATTAACAGAATCTACATAAATTAAATTCAACCGAAACATCTGAAGTATTGAAACCATTTAAAACTATAACATTAAATCCTTTTTCATTATTAATTCAACCGAAACATCTGAAGTATTGAAACAATTTAACCAAGATATATCTAAATGGGATGTCTCTATTCAACCGAAACATCTGAAGTATTGAAACACATAATTGTCAGTTTTTATCATATGAAAAGACATATTCAACCGAAACATCTGAAGTATTGAAACTTTGTAGTCTATTTTCGATAATTTTTGTATCGTTGATTCAACCGAAACATCTGAAGTATTGAAACATATAAAATATGCAAAATATTTAGTAGGACCAAACGATTCAACCGAAACATCTGAAGTATTGAAACAATTTTCAACAGCAACAGTTAATTCATTGAATTCGCATTCAACCGAAACATCTGAAGTATTGAAACAATGTTGTAATCTTCAGATTTGAAAAAGGCAATTTTAAATTCAACCGAAACATCTGAAGTATTGAAACTTTCAAGCGCTCTTTTAACATCTACTTTTTTAAGTTCAATTCAACCGAAACATCTGAAGTATTGAAACATTTACCATCTGTAGGATATGTAACGTTCTTCTCTTATTCAACCGAAACATCTGAAGTATTGAAACAATATTCTTTAATTTCCTCTTCTAATCCTTCAATATTCAACCGAAACATCTGAAGTATTGAAACAAGTATTCCTTAAATTTTTCTTCTCCTATTTTAAGAATTCAACCGAAACATCTGAAGTATTGAAACGCGATTTTGAAATAGGCAAACCTACTTCTACCGCATTCAACCGAAACATCTGAAGTATTGAAACTATAGCCGAAAAGTTAGACGGCAGGGAGATTAATAATTCAACCGAAACATCTGAAGTATTGAAACACTAAAATTCCAAAACTCCCTAATTTCGGGAAGTCTTAAAATTCAACCGAAACATCTGAAGTATTGAAACAATGTTTTAAACTCTCCGTTGCCTTTTACGTCAAAATATTCAACCGAAACATCTGAAGTATTGAAACATTTTGCCTTTGTGCTATCGCTTCTTTTGCGCTTACACATTCAACCGAAACATCTGAAGTATTGAAACAAAATGGTAGCGTGTGGAGGTGCGCATACATTTATATTCAACCGAAACATCTGAAGTATTGAAACTTATTTCCTGTTTGAGAATATCCTCAAAAGAGCTGTTAAAATTCAACCGAAACATCTGAAGTATTGAAACATGACCACTAAAACAACGATAATATCTACCTGGATAAATTCAACCGAAACATCTGAAGTATTGAAACTTGGATTCATTAAAGCATTTAAATATCCTTCTAGAATTCAACCGAAACATCTGAAGTATTGAAACTTCCAACAACACTACCAACAATACCAACAACATCGCATTCAACCGAAACATCTGAAGTATTGAAACTTATAAACTGAGCTTTGTTTTTTGCCTGTTTTACCGGTATTCAACCGAAACATCTGAAGTATTGAAACTTGTCGGGCTTTCGCTTAATGCGGCTGACAGTAAAATTCAACCGAAACATCTGAAGTATTGAAACAATTACATAATCTAACATCAACATCATTATCAATGTATTCAACCGAAACATCTGAAGTATTGAAACAATGTTTCGACTGACATACCTGATGTTTTTTATGATTATATTATATTCAACCGAAACATCTGAAGTATTGAAACAGAACCTTAGATAAAATAGAAAACTTCCTACCTTTATTCAACCGAAACATCTGAAGTATTGAAACATCTTTTATATTGCAATAAATCGGAGTTGCCCTTTCGATTCAACCGAAACATCTGAAGTATTGAAACCGTTGTAAAATTCTCTTCAAGCGGTATAGGACAAATATTCAACCGAAACATCTGAAGTATTGAAACTGTGATAAAATTGGCGAGAGTCCGGCTAAAAAAGCATTCAACCGAAACATCTGAAGTATTGAAACATGCAAAAGTTAAAGAGTGGTATGAGTATGACGGAAATTCAACCGAAACATCTGAAGTATTGAAACCTAACTGATTTAGTAGAAGTTGAAAAAGCTATTGTAAAATTCAACCGAAACATCTGAAGTATTGAAACTCCCGCCTTTTTTGAGCAAAGAGATTAAAGCTATCTCAATCGCATTCAACCGAAACATCTGAAGTATTGAAACTAGTATTGATATATTCATTTATATCTTTTGCTTTATACCATATTCAACCGAAACATCTGAAGTATTGAAACAGTTCTTCGCTTAAATAAGGAAACTTCCTCATAAATTCAACCGAAACATCTGAAGTATTGAAACTAGTTCCATCCAGCATTATACGCTGCCCATATTTTAATTCAACCGAAACATCTGAAGTATTGAAACAGTCTTTCTGCAAAATTCATTTTAAATCCTTTACTTATTCAACCGAAACATCTGAAGTATTGAAACTCTCTTTCTTTTAAAACTTTCATTAAAGCCTCTTCTATTCAACCGAAACATCTGAAGTATTGAAACGTCGAGGTCTGCGTTTGTTGGCTATGCCTGAGTGATATTCAACCGAAACATCTGAAGTATTGAAACTTCAATGCTTTTTCTATAATGTCTTCTATATTCTTATTCAACCGAAACATCTGAAGTATTGAAACTCTGCCTGATGGTATTGACTGTTTGTGATATTTTTATTCAACCGAAACATCTGAAGTATTGAAACACGACCCGCCGATTATTAGATACCTTATTTGCATATGATTCAACCGAAACATCTGAAGTATTGAAACATCATATAGATATTGTTATTATTTTTTTTACATCCAAATTCAACCGAAACATCTGAAGTATTGAAACAGGTTTTTATTGTTATCGCTTTCACTTACATCCGTATTCAACCGAAACATCTGAAGTATTGAAACACTTAAACGACAACCTGTTAACCAACCACAATTTTACAGATTCAACCGAAACATCTGAAGTATTGAAACGGTATGTCGCCTTAATTACTCCGAGAGGGTATTTGCATTCAACCGAAACATCTGAAGTATTGAAATATAATGTCCCCCGAAAAAAAGACCAGAAAGAAATGTTAAAATATGTCTAAAGAGAGCAATAAAAAGGAGATAAAAGATGAGCAAAAAAAGAAGAAATTTTAGTGCGGAATTTAAGAAAAAAGT
>Ga0256837_1000850_pt1 | contig 23168 bp, 26 predicted proteins | sample 4562384metaG_FD_185976 | JGI IMG/M metagenome (GOLD analysis project Ga0256837, IMG submission 185976) | Hydrothermal vent microbial communities from Guaymas Basin, Mexico - 4561-384 | ecosystem: Environmental > Aquatic > Marine > Hydrothermal vents | place: Mexico: Guaymas Basin | collected...
CTGAATAATTATATATAAACTATGGATATAACCATAGCTGTCGATGCGATGGGAGGTGATTTTGCTCCCATCGAAGTCGTCAAAGGTGCTTTAGAATCACTTTCTATTGACTCTAAACTTAAAATAATTTTGGTTGGTCACCTAGAAACTATTAAATCTATTTTAAAGCAAGAATCAGGTCAAGATAACCATCCAAAAATAGAAATAATTCATGCTTCTCAAGTGATAGGTATGGATGAAACTCCTGTCAAAGCATTAAAAACTAAAAAAGATTCCTCTATTGCTGTAGCTGCGCGTTTAGTCAAAGAACATAGGGCTCAAAGTTTAGTTTCACTTGGCAATACTGGTGTTTTAGTAGCCTCGGCTACATTGACATTGCGTCATTTAAAAAAAGTTAAACGTTGCGGTATTGCTGTTCCTTTACCAACACTTGGTGGCAATCCATGTATTATGATGGATATGGGTGCTAATGTTAATTGTAAGGCTGAGAATCTTTTACAATATGCACAAATGGCTTCTATTTATGCACATGAGGTTTTTGGCGTTAAAGAACCAAGAGTTGGTTTATTAAATGTTGGCGAAGAAACAGAAAAAGGCAACGATTTAGTTAAAGAAAGTTTTGGATTGTTACAAAATGCCAACATTAATTTTGCTGGCAATGTTGAAGGTCGCGATATATATACTGGCGAATACGATGTAATAGTTTGTGATGGCTTTGTAGGTAATGTTGTTTTAAAAACCAGTGAAGGATTGGCATCTATGATTATTAAAGCATTGAAAGATAATTTAAAATCAAGTATGCGTACTAAATTAGGCGCAGCTTTATCAATGCCAGCATTTAAACAATTAAAAAAACAGTTAGATCATACCGAATGGGGTGGAGCTATAGTTTTAGGGTTAAATGGAACGGTGATTGTAGGTCATGGTTCTAGCAAATCAAATTCTGTTAAAAATGCCATTAAGTGTGCTCATCAATCCATTAAATATTCTATTAATGATAAAATTATCGAGGAACTATCTGTATGAAAAAACTTATAATATTTCCAGGGCAAGGTGCGCAAATTGTTGGAATGGGTGCTGATATTTGTCAAAAATTTAATTATGCTGCTGAAATGGTCAATAATGCTAATGATATTTTAGGTTATGATATTAAAAATATATGTTTTAAAGGACCTAGTGAAATTTTAGGACGCACTGAACATGCACAAGCGGCAATTTATTTGACATCAGCTATAATTTTTGAAGTTGTAAAACGCGAAATAGGCTGGGGTGAAATAGGTACAGTAGCTGGTTTAAGTTTAGGTGAATATTCGGCATTATATGCCGCGGGATGTATAAGTTTTGAAGATGGCTTAAAATTAGTTAGAACACGTGGAAAATTAATGCAAGAAGCAGGTAATTTAAATCCTGGAACAATGGCATCGATTTTAAAATTAAGTGATGCTGAAGTTATAGAAATTTGTGAAAAAGCAAATGGATATGTTGTGCCTGCCAATTTTAATTGTCCTGGACAAGTTGTAATATCTGGTGAAATTGATGCAGTTGCCAATGCTATTGAAGTTGCTGCAAATTATAAATGTCGCGCTATGCCATTAAATGTAAGCGGTGCGTTTCATTCTAATTTAATGAAAAATGCAAGTGCAGATTTAGCTAAGGCAATTGATGATGTAGAGTTTAAAAATCCAGAATGTCAGTTTATTGCTAATGTCAGTGCCGAATTTGTATCAGATAAAGAAGCTATTAAACAAGGCTTAATAAAACAATTAACAAAATCAGTTTTGTGGTCTCAGTCTATGCAAAATTGGATTGATAAAAATCATGAATATGAAATATACGAAGTTGGCCCTGGTAAAGTATTAGCAGGTTTAATGCGCAAAATAGATAAAACTAAAAAAGTAACATCTTTAAATTCAATTGAAACATTATCTGAAATAGGTATATCTTAAATTTAAATTTACTTTGAAATATATTCAAAATAAATTTTTATCAAAATATAGTGAAAATTATTAAGTTTTAGTTATAATTTGGCAACTTTATTATTTTATAATTATATTTTTGTTTGGAGAGACTTATGTCTTCAGTTAAAGACCGTGTTATTGATATCGTTGTAGAACAACTAAGTGTTGATCGCGATAAAGTTACTGATTCAGCTTCTTTTATAGATGATTTAGGTGCAGATAGCCTTGATACTGCAGAATTAGTGATGGAATTTGAAGAAGAATTTGATATTGAAATTCCAGAAACTGAAACCAACATCAAAACAGTTGGTGATGCTGTAAGTTATATTGAAGCTAATTCTTAGGAAATATATTGTGGCAGAAAAAGTAGTTATTACTGGTTTAGGCCTTATAACGTCATTAGGTCATCAGGTTGAAGATGTTTGGTCTGCAATCTTAGATGGAAAAAGTGGCATTGCTGAAATAACTCAATTTGATACAAGTGATTTCTCTGTTCATTTTGGAGGAGAAGTCAAAGATTTTGATATTACAAATTGGATAAGCAAAAAAGAAGCTAAGCGTTTAGATCGTTATGTACATTTTGCTGCCGCTGCATCTTTAGATGCTGTTAAGGATTCAGGACTTGAACTTAAAGACATGGATCCAACTAGAATTGGAGTTGTTTACGGTTCTGGAATTGGTGGCATTATTGAAATGGAGCAACAACATACTAGATATTTAAATAAAGGTGCCTCTAAAATTTCTCCATTTATTATTCCTAAAATGATGGCAAATTCTGCAGCTGGTAATATTTCAATATTACTTGGTGCGTCTGGCCCTAATTTTTCTGTTGTTACTGCTTGTGCAGCTGGTTCTCATTCTATAGGTCAAGCAGCAGATTTAATACGTAATGGTGTATCTGATATTGTGGTTGCCGGAGGTTCAGAAGCTGCTATTTCTCCACTTGGTTTAGGTGGGTTTTGTAGTTTAAAAGCACTTTCAACACGCAATGATGATCCAACTACTGCTTCAAGACCATTTGATTTAAATCGCGATGGTTTTGTTATGGCAGAAGCTGGAGGAACAGTTATTTTAGAATCTGAAAGTCATGCAAAAGCTAGAGGTGCAAAAATCTATGCTGAATTGGCAGGTTTTGGAATGTCAGGTGAAGGTTATCATATAACCCAACCAAATCCAGATGCTAACGGTTGTATTCGTGCGATGCAAATGGCAGTTGAAAGTGCAGGTTTAGCATTGACTGATATTGATTATATTAATGCGCATGGAACAAGTACTTATTTTAATGACAAAACTGAAACTTTTGCTGTTAAAAAATTATTTGGTGATCATGCTAATCATTTGGCAATGAGTTCTGTTAAATCGCATATGGGGCATTCTTTGGGTGCTTCAGGAGCAGTAGAAGCAGCTATATGTGCATTAGCGTTACGTGATCAAAAAATGCCACCTACTATTAATTTGACAACTCCAGATCCAGAATGTGATTTAGATTATGTTCCAGGTAAAGGTCGTGATGCCAGATTAGATGCTGTGATATCTAATTCGCTTGGTTTTGGCGGTCATAACGCTTGTCTTTGTATTAAAAAATATCAAGATTAATAATTAATGGAGTAGATTAATCTACTCCATTTAATAAAATGATTTTAACTGGAAAACAAATTCAAAAAGAGATAACTAAAGGCAATATAACTATTGATCCTTTTGAATTTAGTCGTATTAATCCAAATAGTTATAATTTATCATTGCATAATAAATTGTTGGTTTATAAAAATAATCAACTAGATATGAAAACAGCTAATGAAACTCAAGAAATTATCATACCTGAAGAAGGATTATTATTAGAACCAAATCGTTTATATCTAGGCAGATCACAAGAGTTTACAAAAACGCATAATCTAGTCCCTATGTTAGAAGGGCGTTCATCGATTGGTCGTTTGGGCTTGTTTGTGCATATTACAGCTGGTTTTGGTGATGTGGGTTTTAAAGGTTATTGGACATTAGAAATCTTTTGTGTACAACCTATTCGAGTTTATGCTGGTGTTGAAATTTGCCAAATTTATTATCATGATATAAAAGGTGAAGTAGAAGAATATGCCAGTGGTAAATATCAAAATAACCACGGTATTCAACCAAGTCTATTATATAAAGATTTTAAATAATTATTTAAATAAAGTTTTTACAACTTGCTTTATTTCTTGAAAATTATTAACTGTTTCATCAGCTTTTAAATTATCTGTATGTCCAATACCAAAATTACAAAATATACTTGGAATATTAGCGTTTTTAGCTGTATTTAAATCAGTATGGTGATCACCAACCATAATCATTTTATCAATCGGTGTATCAAGTATATTACTTAAATGTTCGACCACAAGTGGGTTTGGTTTTTTTACACTTAATGTATCTCCACCAATAATAGCTTTAAATAAATGACTCATATTTAATTGATTTAAAATAATTTTTGCAATTTCTTCGCCTTTGTTAGTTAAAACAGCTAGCTTATAATTTTTAGATAATTCATTTAAGGTTTCAATAACATTATCATAAGTTACGGTATGCACAGTACAATTTTTGCGGTAAAAATCTAAAAATATTTGTAATGCTTGTTTTAGATCATCATCGCTTGCCCCTGCTTTTAATATGCTTCTTTTAATAAGTAATTGTACTCCATCACCGACATAAGAAAGTATCTCATCAATTTCTAAATTAGCTAAATTTAGGCAACTTAAAGCATGATTGACTGCTATGGCTAAATCCTTACCAGAATCAATTAAAGTTCCATCTAAATCAAATAAAATTGCATATTTATTATTCATATTATTGTTGCTGCTTAATTACTTTTTTAATTTTAAAATCATCAGGTTGTTTAACATATCCAGTAGTATAAAAACCTATGTTTTTTTTATCTTTACTAATAGCAAAAAAGGCATTATTAGTTGCCGGTTTTAAAATATTATTTTGCTTTTGTCGCCATAGTTGATTTCCGTTTTTATCTAATGCTATTAAATCATTATCTTTAGATAAACCTATTAAATTATCTTTATTAAAACAAATTGGATTTTCAATTAAATTTGTATGGTATAATTTTTTACCTTTATTGGTTATTACATCAACACCTTTAAGCAATGAAATGGCAATAAAACCATTTGCCAAAAGAGGAGATTTATATTTTGGTATTCCCATAGGGTATGACCATTCAACTAGCATAGAATGACGATTGAGTGCATATAAAGTATTATCATCAAATAATTGAAATATTGTATTTTCTTGTACTAAAGGAGAATGTAAAGGTTTAAACCCTGGACGGCTAAATTTTAAAGTATGACCTCCACCAGAAAGAGCATCAATTCTGGTTAAATCGCCACTATTATCAGAATAATAAATATGTGGCGGCACTATTAATAATGGACCACTTAAGTTATGCAGTGGTTTAACTATCCATTGAGCAACTTTTTTTAGCCAATTAGTACCAATTTTTTCAGTTAATAAATGACTTTGAATATGACTATTGGTAGTAGTAACAAATATATTTTGATTATAATATCCTATTCCATTAATTGGTATAGATACATTTTGTAAATCACGTTGAATATTTAAGGTTTTACCACTAAATAAATCTGCTTCTATAATGGAATCACCAGAAGCATAATACAATCTATTATCAGAAATCCCAACTGGAAATTTTACTTCCATAGGTGTATTAATTACCCAATTAATAATACCTGTTTTATTGTTAATTAAATATAATAAGTTTGTTTTAGTAGTAACAAATACATATCCTTGTTGAAAATGGCAATTTGCTATGGTGTTGTTTCCTAATGGTAATTCCCAACTTTTTTTAACAATACTAGGTGATAAATTAACATTTTGATTGGTTTTAGGAAATTCATTAGGCATTTTAATATATTCTTTACCATATAATATTATTTCTGTTGGCAATGTTTTTTGTTTTTCTTTTTTATAATGAAATGAACAAGCGTTTAACATTATGGCTGAAAATAAAATTAGAGCAAGTTTCATAAAATCTCCTAAAAAAACATCATATAGTAGATGATGTGGCAATCTTATTTATTTCTGGAACAGTATATAATTTTAATTTAGATTTATCAGTTAAATTTACACCAGGACAATTGCATGTTGCATCTTTAAAGTCATTAGGATTAGTTAATGAAATTTTCCAAAAAGGATAAGTGCTACATTGTACAGGGCGCGCATTATAAATTTTACAGCGGTTATTATCTAAAAAGATACAATCGTAATTAGGTTTTTCAATAAGCGATATCTTGCCTTGTATATTGCGGGTATATTTTTGTATAAAATCGATTGTAGAAATTTGTAATTCTTGTGCTATTGCATTAATTTCATCTTGATTTAGCCAAACATATCCAGGTTCACCTGAACAACAGCCACCACAGCCTTGGCATGAAAACTTAATTCCATTTTTATACCAACAATTATCACTCATTTTTTAATTCTTCTAAAGTATTTGTAATATCTGATGCTCTTATATGGCGAATGCCACTAATTAATCCTGCAAAAGCATAGGCATTAAACATAAATGCAATAGCTACAGCATTAAATTTTAAAATAATAATTACTAATGCTACTAATATGATTAAAAAACCAAATGATTTATGACCACCTAAAATTTTATTACCAAAATGAGAATATGAAAAAGGGCTGACCATTAAAATACCCATTAATAATACTGATGGAGCTAATAACCAATCAATAAATGTACTTAAATAATGGTCGGGATATTTTAATTGAATTAATACAATACTTGCTAATGCTCCAGCAGCAGCAGGAGATGGCAATCCTTTAAATGTTTTGGTTTCACTACTAGAGGCACATTCAACATTATATCTGGCCAAACGCAAAGCTGCACAAAATACGTAAAATAATGGTATAATCCAACTTATTTTGCTATTTGGCGCACCTTGTTCTATTAAATAAGTTTTAATTAGAATTGCAGGAGCTACACCAAAGCATATTAAATCGGCTAGAGAATCCATTTGTTCACCAAATTTAGAACATTGATTGGTTAATCTGGCAATTTTGCCATCAAATGTATCAAAAACCATTCCTAAAAAAATCATCCAAGCAGCAACCCAAAGAGGCTTAGTCATTTGTTCACCACTATTAGTACAAAGTGCGATACAAACAAAACCTGCTCCAATGTTTCCCAGTGTAAAAATAGTGGGTAGGATTGGGACTGTTTTTAACTCTGATAAATGTTCTCTTGGGGTTTTAGAAGTCATAATTTAATTATTCTATCAAAGATTTATATAAATTGACATAGCTATAACTTTTAATTAAGTAATTTCCAAAAATTACCTTGTCTTTGTTGATTTAATTGTAAAGTTTTACCAGGTTGAAATAATTCTAAAATATTATTTACTAATATGGCTAAAGGTGCAACATCAATTTTAGTTGGGTCTATTTGTACAAATATATTAACTAGGTCTTTTAAACTACCGCCAATAATTTTAGATGTTGATTGTTTTTTTATCCAAGATAGTTGAGCGCAAATTAATCCAGCATTTAATATTTCATTATGATTATTTTTATCTATTTCATGATTATCAAGCATAGATTTATATTTTATATTTAAACTTGCCTGCCATACTTCACTAAAATTGGTACAACAAAATATCGATGTAAACCAGTGTTGTGATGCACTAATAATTGAGTTGTATATTGGTATCATTGATTTATCAGTATCTGGATCAAAATAACAATCGCCAAAGATAGCTCCATATTTTTCACAATAAAATGCGCGCGTTAGTTCTAATAAATAATTATATAAACTTGGATTGTATTGATTTTCTTTTGGAAAATATATTGTGTGAGTATGTTTATATGGATTTACAACTAATCTAAATCGATTACCTTGATGTATATTGATACATTGCCATTTTAATTGTGCTTTTAACGCTTGGATACGTTGTCTGTCAGCATGGTTAAATTTTGAGTCTAATTCCATATAAATAGTCTATGTTTATAAAAGATAAAGTCACTAAAAAAATCAATACAACAATTGTTTATTATATCCAAAAGGCATAAGTTTTATTTAACAATATTCTTCACTGCGTTTAGATATTGTTAATTCAGATTTATATTAAGATAAAATTAACATTAATTAATCCACCAGCTAAATGTGTTTGCATTTTAATGCATTGATTTTGTTTATTAAAAAATAACCTAAACCAAACATCATTTATTCTGTCCCGCAGTTTATATTTATATAATAAAATATTATTATTTTTTGTGATTGTAGTTTCTTTTGCATTGCCAAGAATATGGATTATTTGATGCAAATATACAAATTGATCAGGCTTTGTAGGTACGCTAGCATTAATAGTTCGCAATGATTGTATGATAGAAGCATTACCCAATGATTGACAAATAATTTTAAATTGTTTTGGAGGGATTAGCTTGGCAAAAGATGTTGAAAAATTAATTTTAAATAATTTTTTATTTTTAAAAAATAAGTAAGTATGCATAGTTGCTTTTTGAGGATTATTATATTTTTCAAATAAATATGCCCACATATTTGTTTGCGTACTATTATAAATATTATTTGGTGCAAATGTTAAATATAAAATATCATCAGTAGTTAAAGAAGGTTTTTTAAATATTAAAGAATAATTTTGATTTTTTTCATTAATGCTTAAATCAAAATTATTATTAAATTTAGATAATTGATTTTTAGTTTTTAATAATCTCCACCAAACACAACCTGATGTGATTACACATAAAATTATTAACAATAAAAATTTATAATTTTTGATCATTTTGTGTTTTCCAACGCCTATGCATCCATAACCAAATACTAGGTTTTTTGCGAATGATATCTTCTAAGGCTTTGGTGCATAAGTGGGTAGTTTTTGCTAAAGTTTCTTTGCGTGATGTGGTTAAATCTAATGGTATTTCTTTTTCTATAATAATAGTATAGCTTCCGTCTATTTCGCGATTGCCGTAAGCAATTAAAATAGGCGCTTTAGTTCGTTGTGCTAACAGTGGTACGAGTGGAATAGTCGAGGCTTTTCTACCAAAAAACATAGACATTATTCCTTCTTTACCGGCATCTTGATCCATTAATACAGTGACAATTTCGCCTTTTTTTAAAGCCTTTAATGAACCTTTGACAGCTCCCCATTTACTGATTATATTTCCACCAAATTTTTGTCTTATTTTATTAATCCAGATATTTAAATAAGGATTATCTATGGGGCGTGCTATAGCGTTAAATGGTAAGCCATCTAATGCAGATAAAAGTCCAGTTAATTCCCAATTGCTGATATGGCCTGTGGCAATAATTACCCCATTGCCTTTAGCTAATGCTTGATTTATTAAATCTTTATTAATAAATCGAACTTTATTTTTATATTTTTTATATATTTTATTTAAGTTAAATAATTCAATTATAGAAATACCTAAAGATATATAATTATCTTTGGCTATTTTGATAATTTCATTTTTATTTTTTTCAGGAAAGCTAATCGATAAATTTTCAATGGTTCGTTTATAGTGTTTGTTATCAATTGTACGGTATAACCATCCTAATATTTTTCCTTTAGTATTGACCCAACTTAATGGGCCAATACTACTTAAGCTTGCAATAAATCTTAAGATTAAATAAGTGACTAAATAAAATGGTTTACTACGGCTAAATTTAGACATTATTTATATTTAAAAATTATTTGTTTTGTTTTTTATAATTGCGTTTGTTAGCGTTGCGACCAGAAGAAATTTTACCTGTACCAGATCCCAATTTAAATGAACCGTCACTATATTTTTTACTATGTTTTTTAATATTTTTTTTAGCTGGTGCTTTTCGTTCTGCAGCTGTACGTCTAATAGCTGGTCTAGCTTCAGTGGATGAGGGCTTATCGGCAGCAGAGCGTAACATGGAAAGTTCTTTTGCAGTTAATTCTCTGTATTGCCCTTGTTTTAATTTGCCTAAACTCAACTTGCCTATTTGTATTCTAGTTAGTTTGGTTACTTTTAAGCTGAGGCGTCCAAACATTCGTCTAATTTGACGGTTTAAACCTTCTTCAATTGTAATATCAACCATTGTACTTTTAGGATTTGACTTTTTAATATAGGCTTTTGAAACACGTACCTTTTTACCATCAATCCATACACCAGCTCTTAATTTGTCTATTTCGGTACCGCTTACTTTACCAGATAAAATTACGCGATATGCTTTTGGAATATGTGTAGATGGATGAGTTAAAGTTCTGCAGAGTTCACCATCATTGGTCATAATTAATAATCCTTCAGATTCTTTATCTAAACGACCAACATTATATAATCTAGCTCCAAACTCAGGAAACAAATCTATAATAGTTGCTCGGCCTTTTTCGTCGCTGGCCGAACAAACCACACCTTTAGGTTTATAAACAGCAAAATATAATTTGTCTTCTGGTTTAACAACAATCCCATCTAATATTACTTCGTCTTTTGCGGTATCAACTTGATATGCCAAATCAGTGATAATTTTACCGTTGACCATAACTTTACGGTCTGTAACTAGGCCTTCACATTTGCGTCTTGAGGCGACTCCAGCCGAAGCTAAAAATTTGGCAATTCTTATTTGCATATTACATTAAACCAGGAATATTCATCCCGCCTGTTACTTTGCCCATTTCTTTTTCTGCTAATTCAGAAGCGTTTTTCATTCCTTGGTTTACAGCTGCTAGAATTAAATCCTCAAGCATTGTAACATCATCAGGGTCTACTACTTCCTTATCAATTTTAATATTTAATAATTCTTGTTTTCCACTTACTTGTACATTAACCATGCCACCACCTGCACTGCCTTCAACAACTCGTTTTGCTAAATCTTCTTGTACTTGTCCCATTTTTTTTTGCATTTGTTGGGCTTGCTTCATCATATTGCCCATGTTCATTCCACGCATATTTACTCCTTATTTATTTCAGTGATATTAATTATATTACACTTAAATGTGTTTTTTAAATTTTGTATATTTTTATTTGTATCTATTTTATTTAATAAAGTATTTGCACTACTAGTTGTCTTATCTATTTGTTTAATATCTATAGGTTGAGGTGTATTATCATTCCATGGCAAATCAACGTTTTCTGTATTTGGCAGGTTAACCAGTGGTGCCGATCGCGATGTAAATTTAATTTTTGGTTTAGATTCAATTGGTTTTTCTATTGGCGGTTTGACTTGTTGTTGTAAGTCTAAAACAGCATCATCACCATATATAGCTTTAAGAGATATTTCTAGTTTATCTTTGCGAGCTAAAAATCTTTCCATTTTAAATAAATCAGCATCTTTTATAGTAAATGTATGCAGATTATCTTGATTAGTATAAGTGGCTTGTTGTATTAATTTCGCAAATGAGGGATAGCGTTCAGATACTTTATTAATAAATTTATTTAATGGATTTAAGTTATCAGAATTATTATTTGTACTATGCGGTTTTGTGGTATTGGGGCTTATTTGATAAGAATTATTAGTATCTTCTTTAACGCTTGTTGGTATTTGTAGTTTGACTGATTCTGTCGAAGTGATATTTGGTTCACTTATCTTGTCGGTTATTTTATTATTATGTTTGGTGAGATCTATTGCAATTTTTTTTTTTCCGCTGACAATATCGCTAAGAGCCATAATATTTTCTATACGTGTACATCTGATAATAGCCATTTCCAAAGCTATATGGGCTTCTGGATATAAATGGGCTTCACTGCGTGATTTATTTAAAATTTGTAAAGCATAGATAGCACTTTCTTGGCTCCAATGTATTGAACGTATCTCATCTAATTGATTGGGAGTGAGATTAAACATTGTTTCCATACCTATAGGATTTTCAGGTATAATCATTAATGCGCGAAATAAATCAATTAGTTGATTAAAAATTTGATCTACTGCAATTCCAGCGTTTAATAATGAGTTTATATTTTCTAAAGCTTTACCACCTTGTTTTTCAATTATATTTTTGCCGATAGTAAAAGTTTTTTCAAAACTAAGTGCCCCAGTCATAGACGTTACAGTTTCAATTGTAATTTTACCATTGGCATATACAATTGCTTGATCTAATAAAGTTAAAGCATCGCGGATAGACCCAGCTCCAGCTCCAGCAATACTTAATAACGCATCTTCATCGCAAGTTAAATTTTCTTGTGTTGCAATATATTTAAGATGCTTAGCAATTTCATTGGGTGGTACTAATTTAAAATCAAATCGTTGAGTACGGCTACGGATTGTTTCGGGTACTTTTTGAATTTCGGTAGTGGCAAAAATAAATTTAACATGTGCAGGTGGTTCTTCTAATGTTTTTAATAAGGCATTAAAAGCTGGCGTAGAGAGCATATGTACTTCATCAATGATATAAATTTTATATTTTGCTGAAGCAGTTGCAAATTTAACATTATCGCGTAAATCACGGATATTATCGACACCGTTATTGCTTGCTCCGTCAATTTCGATAACGTCCATATTATTGCCAGTTGTGATTGATACGCAGGCATCACATTTGCCACAGGGAGTGGCTCCTGGAGAAACAGTACAGTTTAAACTTTTGGCTAAAATACGAGCAGTAGATGTTTTACCAACACCGCGCGGTCCACATAACATTAAAGCATGTGATACGCGATTTTGTATTAGGGCATTGGTTAAAGTTGTAGCTATTGCACCTTGCCCAGCTAAATCAGCAAGTATTTGGGGGCGATATTTGCGTGCAAGAACTAAGTATGACATTAATGCTCCGCGACCAAAAGAAAAAAGGATGACTGGCTCCAGCCAGGCAACCTCACTGCACCCGGTCAGAAATGCTTAGGGCTGCTCCAATCAAGGCCTGACCCGGTTCACACTCTGCCGCTGCGCGAGACCCAGCGTTCAACGCCAGCCACCCAGAAAAATTACAGAAAAAATATTATAAATTATGATTTTGTAAAAGCAAGATTTGAATTAAGCCATACTAGGAATTAGCCCAAAATCTCTAGGGATACCAGGAAATAGCTTTTCTTTAAATCTGCGATCATTATCTTTTGTTTCTTGACTTAGACCTTCAGATAATTCACGCATACATGTGCCACACATACTGCCAGGCTGCTTTAAATAACTGCCCATATTGCACCAAATGCCAATCATAAATTCATCTTTTCCTAAAACGCCATTATCACAAGTAGTACAGCAATTAAGCTCTGTTTTATAATTATAACGACTTATTAAAAAGTTTTGCATATGAGCCATACTTTCTTGACTGTATCCTGTTTGATGTTTGCTAGCACAGTCAAAACAGACTGCCATTTCCATAGTAGATTCTGATTGTTTATTAAAAACTTTTTGGATTAAATAAAAATCACAAAAATGTAAAGGTACTTCACACATTAAACATTTTTCAAATGGTTTTTTATCAAAGTCACAAAATAATTCCGGAGGAATATTATCTGTGGGATATTTTTCAAAAAATTGTTTTAATATTTTACGATCCATAAGCGTCCATCGACATGGAATAAGGGAAATGGTCGGGGCGACGAGATTTGAACACGCGACCTCCTGCACCCAAAGCAGGCGCTCTGCCAAGCTGAGCTACGCCCCGACAATGTGCAAGAATATACAAAATTGGTTTACTAATAGCAAGCTATATTTATAAATAAAAAATAATATCTTCTATATATATTTAAATATGTGCTATTTTACTTAGATATAAGTCTATTATATAAGTCTATTTTTAAAGGAAATTTTGTTTTAATGCAGAGGAAATAATTTCCAACTATTAAATATAACTCAAAATTGTTTAATAAAAATATACATTTTATTGGCATCTATATTGCTTTATAAGTTTTATTAAGGAGTGATATGGAAATAGATTATTATCCAGATGGCAAAATATGCTCGTCTAGTGAATTTAAAAATCGTAAGTTACATGGTAAAGTTAGGCAGTTTGATGAGTCGGGTAATTTACTTACTAGCTCAATGTATAGCAATGGTGTTCGTCATGGTGAAAGTATTTATTATTATCCTTCTGGTGCTATCCGCTTAACACAGCCTTGGTATAACGGTACGATTAACGGTTATGTGAAGTCATTTTTTAACAATGGCATTATAGCATCTATTGAATTGTGGCATAAAAATCAACGTCATGGCAGATGTCGTTATTATACAATTAATGGAAATTTAAAGGCAGAATGGTATTACCAAGAAGGGGAATTAGTCGGTATAGGTAATTCAGAAGCTTTTTTAGTTTAACTTAATATTTCCAAGTGCCTTCGCCATGGGTCAATTCAAATTTATCAGTTAAAATTTTTGGACCATTTTCTGTAATTACTATTGTATGTTCCCACTGGGCAGAAAATGCTTTGTCTTTAGTCAACGCTGTCCACCCGTCATTTAAATGAACAACATGATGAGTTCCGGCATTAATCATTGGTTCTATAGTAAAAACCATACCTGGTAAAATTTGATCACCAGTACCACGTTTGCCGTAATGTAAAACTTGTGGTTCTTCATGAAAAGCTAAACCAATGCCATGACCTGTATATTCTCTCACTACAGAAAATCCGCATTGTTTTGCATGCTGTTGAATAGCATGCCCAATATCCCCAAAATAATTACCAGGTTGAGCTGCTTGAATACCCAAATCTAAACATGTTTTAGTTTCTTTTATGAGCCGTAAATCTTCTTTATGCACTTTACCAATAGTATACATACGATTGGCATCACCAAAAAAACCATCAACTATACATGTAACATCAATATTTAAAATATCACCTTCTAAACAAGTATCTTCTGAAGATGGTATACCATGACAAATGACATTGTTTAATGATGTACAAACGCTTTTTGGAAAACCTTTGTAGTTTAAGGGCGCTGGTGTAGCACCATTGCGTATAGTGTATTCGTGTACGAAAGTATTAATATCTTCTGTAGTAATGCCTGGTTTTACAATGTCTTCTAAAGCCGTTAAAATTTCTGAAGTTAAACGTGATGCTTTGTGTATGCCAGCGATTTGTTTTGGAGTTTTTAATTTAATATTATTTTTGGCTTTACGTTTAGGCATTTTAAAAAAAGGCTGGTTGTTATTGCCACGAGTTATGGCGTTTTCTGTGTTGGTTTTGTTTTCGTCTTCGTTTAAGTGGCATTTTTTATATTTTTTGCCACTGCCACACCAACATATATCATTGCGATTTAATTTAGTCATCCCATTATTTTATATTAGTTTTAAAATAAAACCATTTTAATTTTGAACTAATATTTAATTGCTTTGTGAAAGGCTATAATTTCTTTACAAACCTGTAAATCTTTTTGAGTTATCACACGACTTAGGCTTGTACCCTCTAAAGAACGGCATCTAGATAATGCTACATATAATTGTCCATGGGCAAACATACCGCTACCCATATCTAAATGTACTCTATCAAATGTCTGTCCTTGAGATTTATGAATAGTCATTGCCCAAGCTAATCGCAGTGGAAATTGTCTAAGTTTACCGGTGATATGCGCTTCTAAAGAATCGGTACTATAATTATAACCATATTTTATTTTATGCCATTGTACGGGTGTTACAAGAACAGTATGGGTAAATCCATTTTTTAATATTTTAACTGTTATTTGAGATGTTTTGCACTCTATTACCTCGGCTACTGTGCCATTAACCCAACGTCCATCAATGTCATTGCGGGTAAAAATAACTTTTGCTTTAGGCTTTAAATTTAAGGTTTTGTCTATGCTGTTAACATATTTTAAATCCCCTTCAAAATATGTTGGGTATGATTTGACTTTTCCAGGTAAAATATCTAAATGTGTATTGTTTATCTTGTCAGCTAAATTATTTGTAGGAACTAGACGTACACCATTAAAGTTGGTATCTATACTCATTATTCTGTTTTTTAGTGGCGCTATAATATCTGGGTTACAGTATCCTTCGCGCAAATGATTTAAAATATTTATAAATGTATTATCTTGTTGACGATAAATTTTAGTTAATTCTCTAGCTGTTAATTCTAATTTACTAAAACAATAAGCACCAAAAAAATAGGTATTATGATAACGTTGTTTTAAAATTTCTTTTTCTTCGTTATTTATTACTGGCGGTAATTGATATAAATCGCCAAAAAAAACTAATTGAATACCTCCAAATGCTAAATTTGGGTTTTTGCCGTTTTTACGTAAAAAAATATCAATACCGTCAAGAACATCAGCTCTAACCATTGATACTTCATCAATTATAATGGTATCAATTTTGCGATATATAGCTTTTGATTTTACTTCTTTAATATCTTGTGGATTAATAATGCCAGGTTTAAACTTAAAAAAACTGTGTATAGTTTGTCCTTTTACTTGTAAGGCCGATAGGCCTGTCGGCGCTAATACTATAACTTGTTTTTTTGTATTGATGCGAAAATAGTTTAATAATGTGCTTTTGCCAGTACCTGCTTTACCTGTAATAAAAAAATGTGTGCGACTGATATCAAGTTCATTATATATTGATATAAATTCACTTGAATAATTTAAAGACATTATTTGCCAGTTAGTTCACGAATAATACCTTTAATATGCCATCTGAGTTTAAAATCATACGGTATACATAAAATATGACATAAAATTCTATGCAATTTAGTTGCAGAGCCTTGACGATCTATAAAGCGTTTAATCATTATTATCCTTTATTAAGCTTACACCTTATATATCGGTTGTTTTACATAAAACTAATTTAAATATCATATATTTTATGTAAAATTTTTTAAGAAATATGTGATTAAGCAAACAAGTTGGACAATCTACAAAAAGCTCTTTAAAGAGCTTTTTGTAGATTGTAGATTTAATTGCGAGGTATAGTTTTATCTAAAATATAAAATAAAGCTTTAATTTCAGGTAAAATATATATATTTGGACTTACTTCATCGGTGGAGACAACGGCATGACCATACCATTTAACAGTGTGAGTATTATGGGCAGTTGTAATTGTTAATGTAGCTATTGATTTAACATAATTACCAGCTGCACTATTAATATCTTTTTGATGTTCAAATTTTGATTTTTTAAATAAATTTTGTATTTTTTGTAAATCAGAATAACTCAAAGTAGTAGTGTCATTAAATACTGTCGCAGTTTTATTGGCTAGATTGGTTTTAGTTGTTTGTATGCTCCAGTTGCCTTTATGATCAAGGCTTAATAATGTTTGTTGGCGCATTGCCATTCCATGGCCTGTATTACCCCAACTTTCATCTATTTTATAAATAATAGAGCTAAACGGTTGAGCTATTGGGATATAAGCTTTGATAGGTTTTTTTATAACTACTACTTTAGCTTTTGGTTTTACAGTAGGCTTTATAATAGCTTTAGCAATTTCTTTAGGTGCAATGTTTTGTTCAACTATAATTTGTTTTGGTGCTGGGTAAAAAACCATACTAGTCTTTTTTTGTGTCATTTTGCGTGTATGCACTTGTGTGTTATTACTATTTATTAATGTAGCTCCAATATCTGAAATTTTAACACCATTTTCGTCCCATTGAGGTTTGCGAGAATCTTGGTTTTCTAAGCCGGCTTTAAAATTTTTATTTTGAGGTTTAGCAATATCTTCTTTAATTTTTTTCTTATGAATGGTGTTGTTTTCGCCTTCGACCACAATAGCGGCAGCAACCACGCTTGCGCTTGCTTTAATAGCTTTGCCTACTTCTTCAATTTTAACACCGTTTTCGTCCCATTGAGGTTTGCGAGAATCTTGGTTTTCTAAGCCGGCTTTAAAATTTTTATTTTGAGGTTTAGCAATATCTTCTTTAATTTTTTTCTTATGAATGGTGTTGTTTTCGCCTTCGACTACAATAGCGGCAGCAACCACGCTTGCGCTTGCTTTAATAGCTTTGCCTACTTCTTCAATTTTAACACCATTTTCGTCCCATTGAGGTTTGCGAGAATCTTGTTTAGCTATGCCGGCTTTAAAATTTTGATATTTTGGTGATTTAATTTTTGTTTTATTAGTTTTGTCTTCTATATGTTTTACAATTTTAACAGTTGTATTTTTTGTAACCGGTTTAAAAGTTTTAACGTTTTCTTTAGTTTTAATATTTTTATTGTCCCATTTAGGTTTACGAGAGCTGTTTTTTTTAGTTTTAGATGCTGAAAAAGCTACTCTATCTTTTGATGTACTAGATTTACGTTTATTTTTAATTTCTTTAGGCTCATTTTTTAACTGTTTTTCAATAGATTTAAAAAATTTATTAAATACAGATGGCTTATTATCTTTGGTTTCACTTTTGACAATCTTAACTTTTTTTTCTACGGGAGATTCTTTTTTTATGACTACAGCTATAGGTTCGCGGTAATCACCTTGCCATCTTGGCTTGCCGACAATAATAGGAGCAGGTTCTTTAGTGGATTGTAATCTACGTGCAAAAGACGTGCCAGTTATGAGTAGAGATATTATTGCTAAACTTAAAATTAGCTTGCGTAACATAAGGAACTCCTTAGATTTATAATTATTAGACCAATAATATTATCACATATATAAAAAAATTAAAGAAGTTAGTTTTTTTATATAGTTGAATGTAAAGCATAGCTGGTTATGATACGCAATTATGAAAAAATTATTTATAGACTTTTTATTGCCATTTATATTATTAAAAAATATTTTTTCTTATAAAAGGCTTTTAAGCTTAAGTATTGTCCCCAGTATATTGACGATTATTTTATTAATTTTTAGCCAAATATCTTTATGGGGATATTTACGAACTACTGGTTTTTTGAATTTTATTTTTAGTTTAATGGCGTTAAGTATATCCAGTATTGTAATTTGGGTTATTTTAGGAAATATTTTATTAGTGCCATTTATAGATGCAATTATAGATGCGTCTCAAAAAAGGGCTGTTGGTTTTATATTTTTAAAATCATTACCATTTAGTTTTACTAGAATGCTTAAAGAGATAGGCTATGCATTGATAATCATTGTTATTTTATTGCTATCAATACCAATTATTTTTATACCAGTGATAGGTCAAGTAATAGGACCTGTAATTGGGATGTGGGCCTTAAGTTTTAATGCATTAGCACCAATGTTTGAAAGAAATCAAATAGATTTTAAACATAGATTTAAATATTTAAATAGAATTTGGCCATCTACTATAAGTTACGGTGCTGGATTATGGATTTTATTATATATACCTATTGTAAATATATTTTTGTTGGGATTAGCTCAAGCCTCAGCTGTTGATTTTTGGCTAAAGCATGAGCAATCTTTAAAACAATAAGTTAAGTGTGGTAATCGGCGTTGATTGTGATGTATTCTCTGGATAAATCACAAGTATAAATAATGCCATGACCTTTGCCGTTATTACAGTTTAAAATAATATGTAATTCTTTAGGTTTTACAGCTTTTTCTGCAGCAGTTATATTTTTTAAAACTGGTAAACCCTTAGAAAACACTGTAATACCATTTAAGTTTAATTGCGCCTTATTTGGATTAAATGTTTTAGAGCTATATCCAGCTGCAGAAACAATTCGCCCCCAATTTGGATCATTGCCGTGAATGGCTGTTTTTACCAATGGTGAGTTTGCAATCGCTCTTGCTATTTTACGAGCATCGGTATCGCTTTTAGCATTGGTGATTTCTACAGTTACAAACTTTGTAGCGCCTTCTCCGTCCCAAATTATTTTTTGAGCTAATTCTAAACAAATACTATTTAATGCTTTTTGAAATTTGGTTAAAGACGATGCCGTTATATTGGCACTTTTTCCAGATGCCATAATTGCACAAGTATCATTAGTTGACATGTGCCCATCAACAGAAATACTATTAAAACTACTTGCAATAGCTTTTTTAAGACATTTTTGCAAAAGTCCAGAGGTAATATTAGCATCGGTGGCAATATAAGCTAACATCGTAGCCATATTTGGTTCTATCATACCACTACCTTTACTTGCACCAGTTAAAGTAACTGTTTTTTGTCCTATTTTAAATTGGCGATAGGCAGTTTTATGTACTAAGTCAGTTGTTTTTATGGCTTTTGCAAAATTAATAAAATTATTTTTATGTAAATGTTTAGTGCCGGTATCAATGCCCATGAAAATAGCATTCATGGGTAATGGTGTGCCAATTTTACCTGTAGAGCTAACTAAAACATTATTTTCTTTTAAATTTAATTTTTTAGCAGCGTAACTGCGTGTATTTAAAACATCACGCATACCTATTTCGCCAGTACAGGCATTGGCATTGCCAGAATTTATCACAAATGCTTTTAATTTACTGCGCTGTTTACGTCCTATTTCGATAGATGGCGCACATACAGTACATGTTGTAAAAACAGCAGCACTGGCTACTGCTTCAGGACAAGCTAAAATTGCAAAATCAGGAGTTTCTTTTTTTATACCACAATTACCGCCCCAAGCTACAAATCCTTCGGGAAGTTTCATGTGGGCATCTCCACAGTTTCGTCACCATCACTATTTTGATTGTTAGATTCTAAATTTAAAATTTCTGGGTTATCATTATTATCTTTAGCTAGTTGTTTTTCTATATATTGTTCGTCTTTACGAGCAGCTATTTTTTTAAGAATTACATCAATTCTAATATCATCACTTAAAGGACCCATTAATTCTTTAAAACGATTTTCGAGAGCAAATTGTAATTGCTCTACTTTGGCAGGTACATCTGGCATTTCCCATATCACTATATTAACATGGATTTTCATATTTCGACCTTTACCAGAAAAACTAACTTTGGCAGCTTTTACATCTGCATCACGGCGAGCAGCGCGTACTAGACATTCTTGTACAGACGCTAGTTTAACCTCTACATTACCCTTAGCTTTTTTTAATATAATCGAACCAGTAGGTTTGTTGTTTTTTAAAAAAGGTAATAACAATAAAATAAATAGTAAACTAGCGCCTAATATTTGGGCAGTTAATAAATACGGCTGTATATTTAAACTCATAGTTAAAATAGATATTTCTTCAGAATAATCTGCTTTATTTTTAAGACAATCAATAATATGCTTTAAAAAATCTGGTTTTAATCCCCAAGCAAATAAGGCTGAGGCTATAGTTATGAGTATAGTCCAAATAAATGTTTTAATACGAGTCATAAATTATCCTTTATTAGTTAGCTCTTTCGATGTATTCACCTGTACGGGTATCGATACGGATAGTTTCGCCTTCATCAATAAATAGTGGAACTTGTACCTCTGCACCTGTTTCTAATGTAGCTGGTTTAGTAGTGTTAGTGGCTGTATCACCTTTTACACCAGGATCACTTTTGGTGATTTTTAAAACCATGTGTTTTGGTAAATCAAATCCCATAAGTTTATCTTCAACAAATTTAGCTTCTACAACAGTGTTTTCTTTTAAAAAACCAATTTGATCACCAAGCATTGCCACTGGTACCATTTCTTGTTCGTATGTCTCGTTATCCATTAAAACTAGAGAATCACCATCGCGATATAAATATTCCATATTTTTTTGTTCAGAGTATAACTGTTCAACTTTATCAACAGGTTTTAATGTTATATCAAGGGTGCGTCCTGTTTCTAAGTTTTTTGCGCGTACTTTAGTAAAAGCACTGCCTTTACCAGGTTTGATGTGTTGAGAGCTAACTACTTCATACCATGTATCACGAAAATTAATGGTCATGCCGCCACGAATATTTGAATTATTAATTGCTGTTCCCATTTGGGTCTCCTAACTATAATATTGCTTATGTATTAATATATTATAACTATATTGTTTTTGATAAAAATTAACAGGGTAAGCATTAATTATGTATAAAGAAAGAATAAAATTATTTAGACAAAAATTTAATTTTTGGGGTATTGATTATTTTTTAATTACTAAACAATCAGATATTTTTTATTTAACGGGATTTCACGGAGAGGATTCTTGCTTACTTGTCAGTAAGTATAAGATTAGTATTTATACTGATGGACGTTATATTACCGAGGTAAAACAACTTGGTTTAAATTGTGTTCAGACAAATCAAAAATTTAAAGACATCAAAAAAATAGTATTTAAAAATCATAAATCAGTATTAGCATACGATGGAGATATGTTAAATGTCAGTGATTATCTAGGCTTAAAAGATGGTATTAAAGATAATAGATTAAAAAATTTAAATGAACCGCTATTGCATTTACGGGTTATTAAAAATGCACAAGAAATAAAATTAATTAAAAAGGCTATTAAAATCGCTGAAACAGCGTTTTTAGAAACATCTAAAATATTTAAAATAGGTTTAACTGAAACTCAAATAGCAGCAGAATTAGAATATAATATGCGTAAATTAGGTGCCAACAGTCCATCTTTTAGCACCATCGCTGCAATTGGTTCTAATGCCGCTTTGCCTCATGCAAATCCAACTAATCGAAAAATTAGCAAAAATAGTTTATTGCTTATGGATTTTGGTGCTAGGTATCAAGGTTATGATAGCGACCAAACAAGAATGATTGTATTTGGTAAATTATCGGCATTACAAACAAAAGTATTAGATATAGTTCAACAAGCGCAAAATACAGCAATTAAAATTATGGCTCCTGATGTTTGTTGTAGTGATGTTGATAAGGTGGCCAGAGATATTATTGAAAAGGCCAATTATGGAGATTTTTTTAATCATAGCACAGGCCATGGGGTTGGGATTGATATTCATGAGCAACCATCACTTAGTTCAAGAAGCAAAACGGTATTAAAAGAAGGAATGATTGTTACGGTTGAGCCTGGTATTTATTTGGCTTCTAAATTTGGTGTCAGGCTAGAAGAAATGGTGCAAATTACTAAAACAGGTGCTAAGCGTTTGACGTCGTTGCCTATGATTATGCATTACGATATTTAAGTTTAATATATAAACCAGTATAAAAATTGTTCAAAAATATTTATTGTAACTGAACTTTGTTTAAAAAAGTCAACACAATATTTATATCTATAGATTTATTAGAACAAATAAATTAAAAATGCTTAATATATAGTGTATATAAGCTTAAAAATCGAATTTGTTCTGATAAATCAACAGTATTAAATAATATCTTTAATTTGCGTTGATTTTTTTGAATAACTATTTACTTAAATATAACCAATAATTGGATTTAGCTTGTTTTAAACCCTTAGATTTTTTATATAAAAATAAAATTTTGTTTTAAATAGTTAATAAGTGTTTTTTAATAATTTTGTAGACTATTTAAAACAAATACTCCTAAGTGTTTTAGTGGACTATGTTTATATAGATAAGTAGTATTTTATTGTTCTAAAACATT
>Ga0256837_1000851_pt1 | contig 23157 bp, 25 predicted proteins | sample 4562384metaG_FD_185976 | JGI IMG/M metagenome (GOLD analysis project Ga0256837, IMG submission 185976) | Hydrothermal vent microbial communities from Guaymas Basin, Mexico - 4561-384 | ecosystem: Environmental > Aquatic > Marine > Hydrothermal vents | place: Mexico: Guaymas Basin | collected...
AACTCTGTTGAATATGTTGTTCGTTTTCTACTCATCTCTTTACCCTCGCTTTATTATTCTTATTTTATCGTATTCGAAATAAGAATTTTCAAAATGTTGTTTGGTTTTTCTGGGGTAGTATACTAAAGGCACTGCCATAATCACTAATGCGACTACTGTTCCTATTATCATTCCTATATCCATCTTTACACCCCTTGTTTATTTAAAACTACCATAACAGTTTTGTATATCACTTTCATCTCAAGCCATAGACTCCAGTGTTTTATGTAGTATAAGTCATACATAAGCTTCTGTCTTGCATCTTCTATACCATTTCCATACGGGTACATCACTTGAGCCCAGCCTGTTATGCCTGGTTTTACTATGTGGCGTTGGCTATAGTAGGGTATATTTTTCTCAAAATCTTTCTCTATCCAGTACTTTCTCTCTGGTCTTGGTCCTATTAGGCTCATCTCACCCTTTAGTATGTTAAAGACTTGGGGTATCTCATCTATGCGAAGTCTTCTCATAGTGTTTCCCCATGGGAAGATTCTAGGATCATCTTCACTTGAAAACGCAGCACCATCTTTTTCTGCATCTAGTCGCATACTACGAAACTTCACACAATCGAACTCTTTGTTACCTAAACCTACACGAGCTTGTTTAAAGTACAAGTCACCTGGAGACTCTTTAGTTGTTTTTTTCTTCACTATAGGTTTAAGAGCTAAAAATACAATAAAAAGAAAAAAGATAGCAACAGCATCAACCACCCCTTTTTGTATCTTTTGAGAGATACTAAACTCTTCTATATCATCAAGAAAATGTAAATCATCATTATCTTCAGGGATGTAGCATTTATGAAGATACTTTTCTAAAAAGTGTTCTATTGCTATGATGTTAAACTTGGAGTGTTCTACATTGAACTTAAGATTTGTTAAGTACTTAATAATATCTTCATCTACCTTTGCTTTAGTATTTAGAAGTATAGTAGTGATGCTATTCTCCTCTAAAGCTTCTTCAATCTGAGCTATAACATCATCAGCTTTTTCATCTTTGTAACTAATGGTAGTTATATCACCAAATATTTTATCTAGTCTTTGAAGTTCTAGGTTTGTGAAGTTGTATTTTTCTCCGAGTATTAGCATATTAATTTATTTTTTTCTCCTACTTACAAAATGCATCGTCTATACATTGACAAATTATATGTCCAAATAATATATGTGATTCCTGTATCCGTGGTGTATTAGTAGATGGAACTATAAGATTAAGATCGCATATTTTACTCATTTTACCTCCAGAATTTCCACTCATACCTATACTTGTGCAACCTAGTTTTTTACCTAATTCTAAAGCATTCAGTACATTTATACTATTTCCACTTGTACTAATTCCTATTAATAAGTCGTTTTTATTAGCTAGACTTTCTACTTGTCGCTCAAAAATTCTATCAAAACCATAATCATTTCCTATGGCAGTTAAAGCACTGGTATCAGTACTCAAAGCTAATCCTGGCAAACCTTTTCTCTCTGTTTTATATCTTCCTGTGAGTTCTGCAGCTATATGTTGTGCATCAGCTGCACTCCCACCATTTCCAAAAAGAATAATTTTGTTACCTTTTTTAAGTGTTTTTATTGCTAACTCAGATGCTTTTCTCAAATCTACATTCATTGTTTCTATGATACTTTTTATCACATTTAAATGAAATTCTAATTCATTATTTATTGTATTAATCATTTTTATCCTTTCATATTAGTTCAATTAATTTTATATCGGACTTAAATGGTGGTAAAAAATTATTTACTATCACATCATATCCCTTTTTTGTAAAACGACCCCTGAACATTATATATGATTTTTTATCATATGTTGCAAAAATATGCATTAAAAATGTATCAAAGGAGATACAATTAACGATATTATTTAAATTAGAAAGTGAAAATAAATCTTCAATTGATGTTTTTCCTCTAAGGTCAATATCTATAAAGTCATAATTTTTTTTATCATTGTCTTTATCTTTTTGAGAACCAATATGAATAACTTTATAATCATTTTCAAGCGCAAAATTTCTGCAAAAATCATTTAACTTCGTAAAATGTTGTTTTCGTAAACGATAACTTGCAGAATCAACATAATTATTAAATAAAATATACTTTTGATTAGGATTTAAATCTATCTTTGCATTATTAGTTAATATGGTTTGTGGTTTATTATGTTTATTATATTCAATCTTTAATAAATCACTTGTTTTATACACAAATTCATCACAAACAAATCGTTCTATTTCAAGAGATGCTAAGTCAATATATAATACATTTTTTTTAGATTTTAACTCATCATAAAACTCTTTTCTAGTAATAATTAAATCAGCAGTATCTAAATCCAACATACTTCCTAACTTGTAGTCTAATTTATCAAAATAAAACTCCATAGCTTTTATAGGCACTATTTTAAAATCAAACTTTTGATTTAAACTATTCGCTAATGGTTCAAAAAAGAAATGATCTCCAAAATGCATAAATTCATAATCTGGAAAATACATCACAATTTTTTTAGTATTTTGTAAGCTAATATTATCCCCTATGAAATACATACAATTATTAATCTTAAACTTATTTAAATAACTTTTTTGTAATAGATGCAATATCTTTTTTGTAAATGTTTTAATTGTCAAAATCTTCCCTCCATTCTAATAACTTAATAATTTCTTGATGTACAACTACAGGTGTAATATCTTTCATACAAATAAAGTCTTTACAGGTATAAGCTTTCCCATTTACTCCATCATATGGATTATAGCAAGGGGAGCATTCTACCGTTGACTGTATAAAAAATTGTTTATTACCTATTGGATTTGCAGCTCTTGCTTGAGTGGGTCCAAAAATACCTAAACTTTTAACTCCCATAGCAGAAGCTAGAAATAATAATGAACTATCGTTACCAAAATACAATTTGGATTTTTTAATAATCAATGCTGTTTCATCAAAAGTTGTTTGATTTACTAGATTAATAATATTTTTAGATTTTATTTTTAATGAAATATATTTATCTACTTCCCCATTTCCTAAAATTACAATAGGAATATCTAATTTATTAAAGACTATATCATAATATTCTATAAGCCATCTTCTACTTTTCATTTCAGAATCTGCATTAACTCCACCGCCAGGATTACAGGTTATATATATTTTTGGAAGATTAAAATTAAATAACTTTATATTCTTCTTTGGATAGTATTCTAATTGCTTTTGAAGCTGTAAATTATTATCCATTTGCTTAATTAATCTAAATTCTTGTAAAGTTCTATTTATGTTGTAACTGTAAAGAATATGATTAGTATATAAAAAAAAGAGCTTATTACTAAACCCATAAAATTCTTTAGGTCTTATAAAAAATAAAAATAGTGTTAATATATTTGATCTGTGAAAATTAAAAATAATATCATATTTATTTTTTTTTAACTCTGAAAGTAGTTTTAACAATTTTATTTTTGAATCATTTAAATTTAATACTATTTGCTTATTTACAAAAGGATTGTTTTTTGTAATAATTTTACAATTAGAAGCGACTAAATGATCAACAATATATCCTTGCTTATGTAACAAACTAAAAAATAAAGTTGATACAATTACATCACCTAAACTTGCTAACTTTACTATTAATATTCTTTTTTTTATAATAAACTCCTTTTTTTATAGAAATGATATTTTACAAAAAATATAATAAAAACAACTATATAAGAAGTAAATAAAACACCATAATGATTTGCAAAAATCTCAAAATCACTATTTAACAACCTATAAAATTGTCCTTTTTGCTCTTTAATTAATATAACAAAAGTTACTAAGAATAGATAAAATCCAAATAAAAATCTAAAAGGCTTAAAATAACTACCTTTAACAATTAAATTATTAGATAATATATAAAAGGTTATTATCCAAAAACCATGATAAAGCATAATAAATCTATCAACTAAAAATGGTAATTGAATTAGATACATTTTAGATATTAAATAAGGAATTAAAAAAGATAAAAAAAGATATCTAAAAGTAGTATTTTGTAAAAGATATCTATATCTAACTAATAAAAAAATCATAAAATATACTGAAATTGCATTCGTACTTAAAATTTCTGTAAATAGATAGCCTCCTTTCGCTTGTAATTGATTTTCAAATAATATTTGTGAATATACAATATAATCGCCAACTCTTTGAGAAATAGACAAAAAAGATATATGCAACAAAGGAATTATAAAAAGTAATAAAACAAAAATCCCTACTACAAATAAAGAAAATCTAATATAATCAATCTTATTATTATAAATTTTCTTTTGAAATAACAATATGATAAATGCTATAATTGCATATGATAAATGAGTTAAAATTATAGTGATAAAATAGAAATATCTTATTTTACTATTATTAATAGATGCTTTCAAAAATAATAGAAAAAATATTTGAGCAAAAAAGTTTTTAAATTGATCCTGTTCAAAACCTACTATTTGTGTATGCCAAAACATAAAGGAAAAGACTATAACAAATAATAGTCTTCTATTATTTGTTATCTTTTCTAACAAACTATACAATAAAATAAACAAAGTTAGTGCAATAAATATTCTAAAAATATATATTGTACTAACATTATCAGTAAAATAATAATTAATACCTTTCAAAAACCAAAACGTTATAGGTGCTAACTGAGATATTAAACTAAAGTTACCATTACCACTAAACTGATTTATGTAAAATAACACTTCTCCCTCTGGTTCTAAAGGATACATAAAAAATCTTGAATATAGTATGCTCATCAATAAGAAAAAATAATTTGTTACTTTCGAGCCATAAAATAACTCAAAAATAAAATTGATAAAAAATATAAAAAGTATTATTTTTGTGTCAAAATAAAGACTTAAAAAAGGCAACCCTACTATAAATATAATAGAGTTTATTCTCATATAATTTATAAATTTACTAAAATTTATTTTATTATCTATATTTAAAAAAACCATATATTCTACCTTTTAAAATCATAAGATATTTCAAGCTATTGTTATTATAAAAATTTAATACAATTCCAATTGCAGGTTTGATAAATATTTTTAATAATATTAAAAAATTTGAATATTCTTTTATATGTTTTTTATAAAAAGCACCAAGTCCTTTTGCATAATTAAACTCTTTTTGCAAATCAAATATATTTTGATGCAATGGATGATATATATAAATATCTGGTGTATATAATGTTTTTGGACTTTGTTTCAATAATTTTAATAAATAATCACTTTCCTCTGCTGAGCCATATTTAGCTCCAACTCCAAAATTTTCATCAAAAAAGATATTTTTTAAGATTTTTGTATTTATAAATAAAGATGCTGACATACTATTCTTAAACATATTATTTTTATTAATTATTTTCTCGTTTCTACCCCATTTTATTCCTACATCTTCTAAAGAATACTTATCAATAATTTTAGTTGATAGAATATCAATTCCTTCTTTTTCAATTTTATCATATACTTTAGTTAATGTATCTGGTAAATATTCACAATCATCATCAACAAATGCTACAATATCACCAATAATACTTCTTAATCCTATATTTCTTGCTTTTGATAAACCTTTAAAATCTACCTTAATATGTTTTATATCTATAATATCACTATATTTTTTTACTATATTGTCTATTAAATTTTTATTTTGATCTACAATAATCACTTCAAAATTTTTGTATTTTTGCTGTTTCAAAGAAAGTAAAAGAATATCCAACTCTTTTTTTCTATTAAGTGTAGCAACAATTAATGAAAATTTCATATAAAATTCCTAATTAATTTTAATATAATTCTTAAAAATATATTTTTATCTGCTATGAAAAATTTATCTGTTTTAAAATATTTTTTAGCTATTTGTTTTGCATATTGTGACTGTTCTTTTTGCTTGATATTTGAAATAGAATTACTATCAATTCGTAAAAAATACAATACTTCAGGAAGTATAAAAAAAGCATAGCCTTTATCAATAAGCCTACAAAACAACTCATAATCTTGAGCATATTTTATATTTTCATCATATAAATTATTTTTTAAGATACTACTTTTACAAATAAAAGTGCCATGGACAAAAATATTACCAAATGCTAATTTTTTAAATTTAAACTTTTCTATTAAGTTGCTATTTGGACTTATAAAAGACATACCGCTTGTAAATGAAATAGCTTGTGAAAATACAAAATCTAAATCTAAATTTTGTATTATTTTGATTTGTATTTCAAATCTATTTTGTAAACTTATATCATCAGCATCCATTCTTGCAATATATTCACCTTTTGCTATTTTGATAGCTTTATTTAATGATTTTGTAAGACCTATGTTTTCTTGATCAATTAAAACTATTCTATCATCTATTTGTTGATATTGTTTTATAATTTTTAAGCTACTATCTGTTGATCCATCATTTACAATAATAAATTCTAAATTAATATAAGTTTGATTTAGTATAGATTCAATAGCTTTTTTAAGATATTTTTCTCCATTATATACTGACATTACTACAGAAATTATATATTCATTATTCATAAATATCCTTTTTTAAAAGTCGGTTTAATTTAGTATTTATTACTACAGAAGTATTTTTTGGTATGCTTTCAACCACTACAACATTGGTACCAATAGAAACATTATCATCTATTTCAATATTACCTAAGATACTACACCCTATACCTAAATAGACATTATTACCAATATTTGGAATGCCTCTTCTTCGTCCAATTAATACTCTTGAAGTTATTGTGGCATTATTGCCAATTATAGCTCGTGAATTTATAATAATCCCCCCCCTATAATATGACCTATATAAAGACCATGACCAATTGAAGTTTTATATGGTATATCTACATTATATTTATATAAATAATGTTTATATACTATTTTAGTAAAAAAATTAGGATATTTATTTGTAATTCTAAACCATAAAGTAAATTTAAAACTATCATTAAAAATAAAATTTTTTATAAAATTTATAAAATTAATATTCTTTTCATATCTTTTAAGATCAAGCAAGATTATATTTATAAGCTCTATCATAATTAATAATTTTCCATAATCTTAAGTTCATCTTCCAAAACCATATCTAAGCTATAATTATCTATAATTGTTTTGATAGCATTTTTTACTATTTTATCACTATCCTTTTCTAAAGCTTTTTTAATAGCTTCATTTATACTTTCATTACTTATATCTTTTGCCAAATATCCATTAGCAGTATTTTCTATCACTTCATTGATACCATTTACATTAGTTCCTATACATAAACATCCACAAGCCATAGCTTCAAGTAGAGTTTTTGGCATACCTTCAAAATATGATGAGAGTATATAGTATTTATAACTATTATAAATACTTGGTAATTCACTATTGGCTACCAAACCTTTAAACTCTACTTTAGCACCTTTTTCTTTTGCAAATTTTTCTAACTGCTCTCTTAACTCGCCTTTACCATAAATATCCAGAGTAAAATCAGTTTTTGAGATAGCTTCTATTAAGTTAAAAATATTTTTTTCCTTATTTAATCTTCCAACAAAAAGAATTCTATCTTCATATCTTTTTAAATTTAATGGTTTAAATAGTTTTGTATCTATAAAATTTGGTATTACTTCAATTTTATTTTCATTTAAATAGTTTTGTTCTAATAAATATTTTTTATTATGAAAACTTGCTACTATTGCTTTATCACAATATTTATATACAAATTTTTCTATTAATTTATAATATTTATATTTTAAGTTATTACTATTTTTATTAAATTCTAATTGACTTAATGTATACCCAGTCCTAACTATCAAAGGCATATGATATAATTTTTTAGCCACCACAGCACTCCAACTACCATCCATTTGATTTGTTTTAAGTATATCACTATTTTTTAACTCTTTTTTATAAATAAATGGTAAAAATAGACTATATAAATAACTTCCAATCTTAGGTATATTAAAAATATTTGGCATTTCTAACACTTCTATATCTTTATGAAGTCTATTTTCTTGCTTTAATTTTTCTGCTAATTTTTTATCATCACTTCCATAAGTAAGCCAATAAACTTTATCTAAATTACCTTGCTTTAAATGCTCTTCATATATAAGCTTTTCTCTATCAAAAAGTCCTTGGTTTACCCAAATCTCAAGTGATACTCCACGAGTGAAAAAAAGTGTTAATATCATCGTGAAACCTTTTGTTTTAATAAAAATATAGTATCAATTATTTTCCATGTAATAATATTATATTTAATTCTTAAATATTTTAATAAATTAAACTTTTTAACTGTATAGTTACCACTTTGTTGTTCATTGTGTATATTTTTACAAAATACATAATATTTTTTTCCTACTTCATCAATTGTAGGTAAATTTATACTATCTTGATATTTTTTATAATTTTTTACTATTTTATCTAATTTATCTAAAATCTCATCATTAGTATTAAAAACCTCTCCACCTTTTCCTATAATCTCAGTATGTCCTCCATCGTTTAATCCTATAGCTACCGATCCACAATGAAGTGCTTCTATAAGAGAATTTGAACAGGGGTCACTTTGTGATGCAGTTATAAAAATATCATGTAATTTTAGCTCTTTTACTAAAGCATTACTATCCATAGGTTGTTTATGTATAATATTTTTAAACTCTATTGGACTGTTTCCTACAAAAGTAAATTCAAATCTATCAAAATCAAGATTTTTATCAAGCCATGCATAAGTCTCAAACCCTTTTTTCATATTTGCTGACCAACTAGTAGCAATAAGTTTTATTTTCCTATTTGTATTAAATGCTACTTTATCATCTTTATTAAAAATTTCTGGATTTGGAGCATTTAAGATAGTTGTTTCAAAACTGTTTTTATCCATACCTAGAAAATAGTTTTTATCTTTTGACCAATTTGATTGAAATATTGTTCCATCACAAAAAAGAGTATTAAAATGATAAAATGCTTTATCAATATATACATTTCTATCTCTAATATAAAAAACAGGTCCATCTATTCTATTAATAAATATTTTATTCGGATATTTTATTTTTAAGTTTTTAATACTATTTAATGAATCAACCAATGCCATTGGACTTGAATTAAATAGGATTATATCCGCTTCGTTTTTATCTGCTGTGTACATATCAAGCTTGATAAAATACTCTCTAACAGCTTTTAAAAATTGATTTGCTCCACCCCATGGACCATCTACAAATGGATATAAGATATGTATTTTCATTTCACTACCCTTAAAATATTTTCTATTCTACTTTTGAATCTTTCAAAACTATAATATTCTTTTATTTTATTAGTAAAAGTTATATTTTCTATATTGTTTATCGTATTGATAGCTTCATCACTATTTTGATAAATAGCTTGCTTACCAATTAAGTCTTTTGCAAATCCAACATCTGTAGATATTATATTAGTCCCAGACAATACAGCTTCTGGAATAGCTTTTGGTCCACCTTCAGATTTTGATGACACTATATATAAATTAATTAAATTATATAAATATGGCATAGATTCTATATCGGTACTATTTATTTGTATATCATCTTGCATATTTTTTATATAAGATTCATCACCTATAAAAATATAATTAATACTATGTTTAATACATTGATTTATAATATAATGCCGTCTTGGACCTGCAAGTAATAAAATATACTTATTTCTATCAAGTCGTTTCATTATTTCTATTAGTATATCTGGATCTTTTTGCCATTTAGGTTTTGATAAATCTGCACCTAAACTATCTCTTTGAAAACTACCTATTAAAAACTTATCTCGTATATCGTTATAATCTATATTAAAGTTATCACTTAACTCTTTTTTAGATATATCTAGTTTTTTAAAAATATTTTCATCAACATAGAAAGGATTGAAATATAAATTTGTATCTTTTACATTAAACTCTTTCAAAACTTCTTTTTGTTTATTGTTAGCATATACAAATATATCTACTATATTTAAAAGTTTTTTTAATTTATCTTTTTGATGAGATAAATCACTTGTAATAGCTGCTATAATTTTCTTCTTAAAGAAAGTATTAAATAATATAAATTTCTTACTTAATAAAGCATTCCACCATATTGCATATATAATATCTGCTGTAAAAATATTATTTGTAATTTTATATCCATTTATATTGCTTATAGCTTCAATCGTATATTGTCTATCTTTATCTATTGACCAGCCTGTGCCCTCTGAGCCTAAAATATAAATTGTTTTAGTCTTAGAAGTCATCTTTCAACCTTTCTAAAAAATTTAACAATATCTTTTACATTATCATCACTTTTAAGTTTATGTAATGTAATCAAATCGCTATGTTCTATTGTTACTACTTGAGATACACCACTATTTTGAAGTTGCCCTGCTATATTTATGGTGGCTTTTGTTTTATATTCTTTTTGTTTTTTATCTCTTTTTTCTGTTAAAACACCATCTTTATTAATTAATTTTAATCTTTTCATTTTGCCTTGATTAAAATATTTAGTATAAAAGTTATCTATATCTATACATAATTCTTCATTATCTATTTGAACTATAGATTTTAACAAACTTTCAAGAGTTCCTTTTATTCCATCATGAGAAAAAATATATATACCTTTAGCATCTTCTATATTATTATGAGATAATGAAATAGACTTATTATAATATTCTGTTAAAAATTTATTTATCTTAGTTACTTCTGTATCCAAATCTTCATCTGCATCATTAAAAAATAAAAAATTGTAGCTATTGTTATTATCTACACCTATTAAATCATCATCATTTTGAATCATGATACTAAAAACATCCAATATTTCTCTTGCTCTATCATATTGTCTATTTCCACCTAAAGCATATAATAATATTATATTATCATCTTTTTTTAGTATCTTTCTAGGTAATACTCTTGATGATATTTGTTCAATATTAAGCTCATCATATTTCTGATTTTTCATACTATTTTCAAATATTTCATTTAAAGGCTCAGGGTAATCTTTTATTTGAATATGATATGTTTTGTAAAAATCTATTTTTAATATCCTAGATAAAAATGCAACATCATGAGGTCCTTCACAAAATGTTATTGTAATATTCATTTTGTACCTCTTATATCTATATTGATACTATTTAAAAGTTGTGATAATCTTGCACCATCACTATATTTATAGCTTATTTTATTTTCTTTATTTTCTAAAATATATGCTGATATATCTTGAGTATTGTATTGATTTTCAATAAAAGCATCAATGCACTCTTTTGAATGTGAAGTGATAAATACTTGTACATTAAATTCATTTGATAATTCTTGAATAAATCTAGTAAATTCTATTAACAAAGAGTGATGTATAGCTGTTTCTATCTCATCGATAAGTACTATACCATCTTTGGCATATCCAAACGCTAGGGCTATCTCAAAAACTCTTTGTAATCCCTCTCCATAAGATGTTAAGTCTATTCTTCTATCTTTAATAAGTTCGGTATCTACTAAAAATCTTTTCATACCATAAGCATTTGTCAAATCAATATCATTTATATTGCTATCTATTTTTTTTATAAAACTTTTCACTTTCTCAAATAGCTTTCGCTCTACACTGCTTTTATGCGACAATAATAAATCATCTTCATTATAAAAATATGGACTTTTAAACATACTTCTACAAAGATTTACATCTTCATCAATACTTACACTAACCATACTTGAATATTCTGAGATATATGTTTTACTATTATAACTCTCTTTTTCTATATGTGATGATATTTCTATAGTTGTAAGATAGTCACTCTTTTGAGCCTTTTTATCTTTGCTACTTGTTATCTGCACTGATACATTTTGCTTATTAAATATACCAGATATGTCAATATCACTATTTTTTATATAATTATATAACCATATTGGGTCTAATGATGTAAATTTATTTTTTAATTTTAAAATATTTAAAAATGAATTCATATCGTTTTGCTTTGATAATATATAAATGGCTTCTAGTAGTGATGTTTTTCCACTATTATTATATCCTGCAAATATATTAATCTTATTTAGTTTTTCAATTTTAAAATTATCAAATATTTTATATTTTTTAATCTCCAACATATTAAAGTGACTATTGACTGTTTTAAAATAAATACTATTATTTGTTGCTTTTTTATCCCAAATAGTAGATTTTGATGGTATTATTTTAATAAACTCTTTATATATCTCTTCTAGTTCTTTTTTTAATTCAAATTCCATATGATCTTTATATGGCAACAAACTATAAATATTATTTCTTAAATCTCCTATTGATTCTTGTATATTTATTTGTTCTTTATTTTTACTATTTATTAATCCTTTAGTAAAATCCCTATACTCTTCCATGATATTTAAAGCTTTTTCTTCATTAATAAATATTTTTAGTTGGCGAATCTCTATTGATTTTGTGATAATTGGTTCTAAGATTAGTTCCTCTTCTTCTCCATCTATTTCAACAAAAGATATCCAATTAAAAAGTCTTTCTTTATTTACAATATCTTTTGCATTATATTCAGTATCATCCCAATCTAACCATACTCTTATATCTGGGCTTTTTACTATCTCTTCAAATAGTGAAAATTTGTCATTTGTAAATTGGTCTCCAAAATCACTAATTTGATACTGCTCTATTAAAGATAAAGCCTTAACAAACCTTCGTAACTTTTGTTTGCTTATTCCAAGTGTCTTACAAGCAGATTCTTCTGCATCATAAGTATCACCATCAAATTTATCTATATAATCTCTTATGAATTTCGCTTGATTTATAGATGCCCATTTTTTATTTGAGCCTATATGTTTTAAACCCATCACAAGCATATGAGTTTGTTCTAACTCTTTATCATGCTCTTCAACTTCTAACTTTTTAAATATTGATGGATTTAACTTTCCTATGTCTCGCTCTTGTTCATACTCTTCAAAGAGTATCTGTAAGGCTGACAATCTTCTGTTTCCCTCAAGTACAACATATTGATTATTTCCTATACTTTTTACTTGTATTCTCTCAACAGGCACATATCCATTTGTTTTAAAGCTGTCTATCAAATCTTGTATATTATCTCTTTTGTTACCCTCTATAAATGTCCTAGCTTTTTTTTGAACCTGCTCATCTGTTATATTTTCAGGTTCTATAAATTTGTAATTTTTTTGATCAACAAATCTATAGTTATTTGGATCAAGATAAAAGTTTTTTATGTGATAACTTTTTTTAGTTTTTTGCTCTTCTATCATCTTTTAGTCCTCATACCCATGCACTACAATACTATATCCCGTAGTTATAGTTTTACTTTTGTACTCATATTTTTTATCAAGCCACATAAATACTTTAGCTAATACTGGCATAACAAATTTTCTAATTACCTTATTTTTAAAAGCATCTCTATTTTTAGAAGCCATGCCAAGTGATACATAAAGTAAATCGTAAATCACAGCAAATACACTACCCATTGGTGTTATATCTACACTAGAAAATCCAATTTTATGCAGTTCATTATCTAATTTATAATCAGTCCATCGTTGAAAATCATACGGATCTGCATGTTTAGGATATAAGAATGGCATAGTGATTATAAGCTTACCATCTTTTTTTAGAACTCTTTTGCACTCTTTTAATACATCCATTGGGTTTTCAAGGTGTTCTAGCACTTCAGCTAACATCACGATATCAAAGCTTTCATCTTCTACTGGAATATTATCTGCACTACAGTAATAATCTGGATTTGTACTTTCATCAATATTCAAGTATTCCCAACTCTCAACTTTATCTAAAGGTGGTCTAAATCTACCTCTTTTGTTGTCTTTTTTACCACCTACATCTAAAACTTTTCCATAAAAGTTTGTATCTATTAGTAAGTTATCAAGATAGTATCTACGAAAGGTTATGAAGCTCACTTTACTATACCTTTGATACACTATATTGAAGTTCAAGATATTTATATCTACTATGAAAATTAATAAATGGATTATTAATATATGAAAATAAATTTAGAAATAATCTACCCCATTGTTTACCAAAATATTTAGCTTGATAAATATCTTCTAATGCCAATGGGTGAGAATAAAGATATTTATTATTTTCAAATTTACTTTCAATAACTCTTTTAAACTCATCAGGAAACCATTCTACAATATGCTCTTTATCTAATGGATATTCGGTGAATTTAATGGGAGTACTAATCACAATTACCCCCCCCCCGTTTCACAACTCTTTTAATTTCAGATAAATAAAGTGGCATATCTTCCAAATGTTCTATTACATCGGAAGAAACTACTATATCAAAACTATTATCTTCAAATGGTAGTTCATACGCACTACCTTGTCTAAAATCTATATTAAGATTTTTGGTTTTTTCTTTTGCAAATTCTATGGCAATATCTGAATAATCAATTCCAGAAACTTCATACCCTTCTTTTGCAAATAAATAAGATAATACACCATCACCACATCCAATATCTAATAACTTTTTACCTTTTACCTTTTCGTTATTTACAAGCTCAACCATATTTTTATATCTTCCTAAAACAAAAATATTTCGTTTTAATAAATGATTCCCTATTTGCTCCCAGTGATAAGCACCTCTAGTTTTATATTTTTGAAACTCTCTTACTTCTTTTTGCATTTATCTTTCTCCTTTTATTAATTTATTATACTCAAAACTAACTAATGTAAATCTAGTAAACTCAACAATCAAAATAGCTAAAATAGCTCCATTTATTTCAAACATTGGTATTAAACTAATTACTAATATTATTTTTAATGTATTAATTTTATTGTTAATTTTATTAAATATGTTTGTATGTTTACTTAACGCCATACTGCTCATCTTCACATTTTCTACAAATTTAAATATTAAAGGCAAGGAAAGTAATTGTGCTATTACTATAGAATCATTATATTTTATAAAATAATTAGATATAACAATATCAACTAAAAAATATACAACTATATATATTATTATTCCAATGAGCCATAATGTCAAACTATATTTTTTTATCATAGATATATAATATTCAAATCCTTTTGATGCCCAGGTATTTAATGTAGGTATTAAAATAACCTTAACATTATCTTTTATTACTTTTGGTAAAAGTTGTCCTATGGCAAAAATCGCCAATAACTTTGGATCCAATATACCTAAGACTAACTTTTCTGACCAATTAGACATTATGCTATAAGATGAAGATATAGTTGTAAAAACCCCTTCTTTGATAATTTTTTTATTATCTATATCTTTTTTGTTGCTATTTATATTAAGATATCTTTTAGTATAAAATATTCTCATTAAAACTACTATTGTACTAGTAATAACAAATAAAATTAAATAATTTTCTAAGGACAGATGATAAAAAACAGTTAATCCAGCCAATATCAATATTAAAATTTTTGAAAATAATTCTAAATATCTTAATTGTTTAAATAATAACTTAGCATTTAAAATTGCATTTGATTTATCAAACAACCCTATAGATACTATTATTGTAGCTAATAATATCACATCAATATTGTTTTCCACATATAAAGAAATGCCTATAGCTACTACAATCATTACTCCCAAAGATATCGGCATAATATATTTTAAAATATAATATACAATATTATCATTTTTATTGAAAATTTGTTTCTGTATTATAATGTCAAATCCTGACAAATAAAAAATTGTCCCTATTCCCATTAAAGTTAATAAAAATTGTAATCTCCCAAAATCTTCAATTGAAAAATAATGAGAAAGTAAATATACACTAAGTACGCCTATTGATATACTTACCAATGAAAATAGTAAAAATACAAAATTTTCTTTTTTAAGCATAATTATATTGTTGCCTCTTTGTCAATTATTTTATGGCAAATATTAATCCATTCTTTTTTTTCTTTTAATCCTATATATTTGCGAATTACTCTTGAAAGTAATGGTAATTTAAACCACCATTTGTTATTATATTTTGCAACACCTCCGCTACTTCCCCTTCCAAAATGACTACAAATTAAATTATCATCATGAGTATAGTACTCTGCACAATATACACTTTTAAAAGCGCCTTCTTGATACTCTTTCGTATTTCTTGCTACAAAAAGTTTTGATTTATAATTCGATTCAATGTATTTAACTCTCCACTGCCAACATGTGTCTTTTTCAAAAGTATTTTCAGGCATACAAGAAATATTCAACTCTTTATAAATTGATGTTTCACAGAAAACAGCAAACTGGAATGGAAAGTCATTTGGCTTGTGTCCAGTACCTTTGACTGATGCTATCTGGGTACCAATAATTTTAACTCTCTCATCTATTTGATTGATACAATAAACATCCCAGTCTCGCATTAGTAACACACAATCACTATCAAGAATAATAAAGTATTTCGTATCCACCATATTTATTAAGATATCAAGAGCTTCTGCATGTGCATAACTTGCTTCTTTATATTTTGATACACGATAATTTATTTTCAAGTACTCCTTTTCATCTTCCAATCTTTTTAGCTCTTGAATATCATAATCTTTGGAACCATTATCATTAATAATTACTTGATAACTATTTGCAGTAAGTTTTTCTACTGAGATTAATGATAATTTTATAAAATCAACAGTATTATAATTAGTTATCAACACCGTTATTAAAGTTTTATTTTTCATTATCCTATAAACTCTTTAATTTTACTAATCATATACGCAATAGCATCATCACCCATACCAGGATAAAGTCCTATCCAAAAACTATCGTTCATTATTTTATCTGTATTTGGAAGTTCTCCTATCACTCTGTAATCTATATTCTCTTCCATACTGTCAAATAGTGGGTGTCGTAAAATATTTCCAGCAAAAAGATTTCTTGTTTGAATATTATTTGCTTCTAAAAACTGAGATATCTCATTTCTTGTAAATGTTGCACTATCATTAAGTGTCATCATGAAACCAAACCAACTAGGATCTGAATAAGGCTGAGTTTGTACTAAGTCTAATTGTTTAACATCTTTTAAACCATCGTACAATTTTTTAAAATTTGCTTTTCTGATCTCTACAAATAATGGAAATTTTTCTAGTTGAGCCACACCTACTGCTGCTTGCATATCTGATACTTTTAGGTTGAATCCAAAGTGAGAATAAACATACTTATGGTCATACCCTTTTGGAAGATTTCCGAAGCTCATATTAAATCTTTTTCCACAAGTGTTATCTACTCCACTTTCACACCAGCAGTCGCGTCCCCAGTCTCTCATAGAGAGCATAATTTTTTGAAGAAGTGGATTATCCGTATAAGTTGCTCCACCTTCACCCATAGTCATATGGTGGGGAGGATAAAAACTACTTGTTCCGATATCACCCCATGTTCCAGTTGGTTTACCTTCATAAGTAGAACCTAGAGCATCACAGTTATCTTCTATGAGCCAAAGGTTATGTTTGTCACAGAACTCTTTAATAGCTTTTATATTAAAAGGATTTCCTAGTGTATGAGCTATCATTACTGCTTTTGTTTTTGAAGAAAGAGCTTTTTCTAGTTGCTCTGTATCTATATTAAAATAAGTCAATTCCATATCTATAAATACAGGTACTGCTCCATACTGCACTATTGGTGTTATAGTTGTAGGAAAACCTGCTGCAACGGTAATGACTTCATCACCACGTTTAACTTGTCTCTCTTTTAAAAGTGGTGAAGTAAGTGCATAAAAGGCAAGTAAATTTGCACTACTTCCAGAGTTTACTAAAAAAGTCCATCTAACATTTAGGTATTGGGAAAGTTGTTTTTCCAACTTTTTAGAATAGTCTCCATAAGTCAACCAAAAATCAAGAGAACTATCTACAAGGTATTGCATCTCTGTTTCATCAAATACACGACCAGCATAATTTACACGGCTTTTCCCTGGAATAAATTCAGCATCTTGTTTTGGTTTATGAACTAATTCATAGTACTCTTTTGTTTTTTGTAAAATTTCTTGTTTTAATTGTTCTTGTTGTATCATATTTTTTTTCCTACTGTTTTATTTATTGCTTTTTCTAAACTAAACTGCTGTTTCCAACCAGGCACTGTCTTTCCCTTATTCCATGGAGACATTACTTCTCTTTCTCTATACTCTCTAGCACTCCAATTAATGTTTAATGTAGTTTCTGTAGCCTGTTCAAAGATGATAGAAAGCTCCTTGAGTTTCATTCTCTGCTCTTGTGTAACAACAAAGGTTTCATTGTGAAATTTTTTTGCCTTTGAAGAGTTAAGATGAATAATTAAAATAAAATATGCTTCAACAACATCTTCAATATAACTAATATCTATATACTGTTCACCTGCTGACATTTCCAAAATTTCACCTGTTTTAGAAATTTCATTCCAAAGGTTAAAAACTTTATTTCTCGTGTCTTCTGGACCAAATGTGTCATTTAACTTAAGTGTCGTAAAAATAATATCTGATGTTTCTATGTAGTACTTAGACATAACCTCAAAAGCTTCTTTTGTAGCAGCATAAAGATTTACAGGATTATATTCTTCATTGTTATAGTGTTGCCAAAAGGTTCCAGTATTTATAAACCACTTAATATTAGACTCTTTTGCGGCTTCAAGTAGATGCACTCCCAATGTAATATTTGAATTTATAAGTCCAAATATATCATCTAAAGAGTGTGTTGCTAAAAATAAGGAAGCCAAGTGAACTATTCCATCAAAATTTTCATTTTTAGTATAGTCTATCAATTTTTTCACATCTTGATCATAGTAAAATAATTTTACTTTTGTGTCAACTGAAGATAAATCACTCTCTTCTCTTACAATAGCATGAACTTCTATTTCATTCTCTAATAGTTTTTTTACAAGATTCTGTCCTATAAAACCTGTTACTCCAGTAATTAGTAATTTCATTTAAAATTCTCCATAGAAAATGGTGTTTTAAAATCAGAAAAAGGTTTAAGCGAAAGGTCTCTTTCAGAAAGGTCTATACTCGACGACTCCCAATCAAATCCAAAAGAGTCATATTTTATGCCTTTATCGTTCTCCGATGCATAACCAGTTGTTTGCATATAAGTTACATTTGTATTATCTTGCAACGATTTAAACCCATGAGCCAAACCTTTAGGAATAATAAGTACTTTAGCATTTTCAGATGAGAGTTCTATTGAATAGTATTGTCCATAGGTAGAAGAGCCCTTTCTAACATCTAAAACAACATCAAGAATCTTCCCATAAGGAACATAGACTATTTTTACATGATCATAAGGAGGTGTTTGAAAATGCATTCCTCGTATAACATTTTTGTTTGAGAGTGAAAAATATGTCTCTTTGATTGTAATATCTAAATGATTTTCTTTAAAAAAAGCATCATTAAATGTTTTAATAAACTTTCCTCTTTGATCTTGAAATACTATAGGTTCTAAAATAAGTAAACCTTCAATATAAGTCTCAATTATTTTCATTTATAAAGTCCATTCTATATTTTTTAATTTTGCTGTTTTTATATAAGATTCTAAGTTTTCTTGAGTAAAAATAGCTTGATTATTTTCATAATAATTTTTATACCAATTCACTGTTTTATCAAAAGTTATTTTACTATCCCATACATCTTTCCATTTGAGTAAAATATGAGCCTTAGAACAATCTAGCTTTAAAAGATTTGCTTCATGTAGTTGTTTAGTATCTCTTTGAATCTCGTAATCAATTTTGCCCCAATGCTCTTTCACATTATTCACAACTTCTTCTACTGTTATACTTCCTTCATCGCTTGGACCAAAATTCCAGGCTTCTGCAAACTCAACTTTTTCTTCTAAAAGTTTTTGTCCGATATGCAAATAACCACTTAAAGGCTCTAAAACATGTTGCCATGGGCGAGTTGCATAAGGGTTTCTAATTTTTACTTTTTTATTTTGTGACACTGAAATCATTATATCTGTAATTAGCCTGTCTTGTGCCCAGTCACCACCACCTATTACATTTCCTGCTCTACAAGATGCCAAGAGTGTATTATGAGATTTTTTATACTCATTAATATTAAAATAAGAATTTCTATAAGAGTTTACTAAGATATCTGCACATCCTTTACTAGAGCTATATGGATCATAACCACCCATCGGATCATTTTCTCTATAGCCCCATATCCACTCTTTATTGTCATACGCTTTATCACTTGTAATATTTACAATAGCTTTTACATTTATATTTTTACATGCTTCAAGCACTTTAAGTGTTCCCATTACATTTATTTCATATGTTTCTACTGGGTTTTTATAAGAGAGACGTACCAGTGGCTGTGCTGCAAGATGAAATACAATTTCAGGCTTGTATTTAGCAAAAGTTTTATTAAGTTTTTCTAAATCACGAATATCACCGACAATAGAGGTAATATTGATACTTAGTAGATCTATATGATTTGGAGTTGTAGGAGCGTCTAAAGAATACCCTATAACATTTGCACCCATTTTTTCAAGCCAGTAAACAAGCCATGAACCTTTAAACCCAGTATGACCAGTTACTAAAACTGTTTTATCTTTATAGATACCACTAAATAAATTTTGCATTACCACACTTTCCAAGGAGCTTTTTTATTTTCCCACATTGACTGTAATTGATGTTTATCTCGTAATGTATCCATCGGTTTCCAAAAACCTTCATGCTTAAAAGTAAATATTTCTCCATCTTTTGCTAAATTTTGAAGTGGTGCTTGTTCAAAAATAGTGCTATCACCCTCAGTAATATAGTCAAAAACTTTTGGCTCACATACAAAGAACCCAGCATTTATCCATCCACCCTCATTATTAGGTTTTTCTTGAAAACTTGTCACTTGATTATTTTCTTCAATATTGAGTGCTCCAAACCTTGCATCAGGTTGTGCAGAAGTCATAGTCATTGCTTTTCCATGAGATTTATGAAACTTTACAAGGTCTTCTATGTTTATATCTGAAATACCATCCCCATATGTAAGCATAAAAGCTTCATCGCCAACGAAGTCTTGTGCACGTTTAACTCGACCACCGGTCATAGTATCTAGTCCAGTATCTAAAAGTGTTACTTTCCATGGTTCACTACTATTGTTATGTACCTCCATTGAGCCATCTTTCATATCAATAGTTACATCACTTTGGTGTAAAAAATAGTTTGCAAAATACTCTTTTATATAATACCCTTTATAACCAAGTAAAATCACAAAATCATTAAATCCATGCTTAGAATAAAGCTTCATAATGTGCCAAAGTATTGGTTTTGCACCTATCTCTACCATCGGTTTTGGTCGGACATCAGTCTCTTCGCTTAATCTAGTTCCAAAGCCACCTGCTAATAATAATACTTTCATTTATTAAAGTCTCCCATCTACTATATCTAAAATAGACTTAATATCAAAGACAACTTGATTTTTATTGTCTATCTTTTTATTTTTATACTCATTATGAGCAACGGCTAAAACAACTGCTTCATATTCATCTGTATTTGTCTCTTTTACCAAGTCAAAGTTATATTCTCTTTTTACTTCTTCTTTATCTGCCCAGTAGTCTGTTACTGTTATGTCACAGCCATACTCTTGAAGTTCTCTTATGACATCAATAACTCTTGAGTTTCTTATATCTGGGCAGTTCTCTTTAAAGGTGATTCCCATTATTAAGATTTTGGCACCTTCTATTTTATGACCTTTTTTTATCATAAGTTTTATAACTTGCGAAGCTACATACACTCCCATGTTATCATTGAGTCTTCTTCCTGCTAAAATTATCTCTGGATTGTAGCCTACCTCTTGTGCTTTATGTGTTAGATAGTAGGGATCAACACCTATGCAGTGACCACCTACAAGACCTGGGCGAAATGGCAAGAAGTTCCATTTTGTTCCTGCTGCTTCTAATACTGCATTTGTATCTATGTTAAGACGGTTGAAAATCATACTAAGTTCATTTACAAATGCTATGTTTATATCTCTTTGAGAATTTTCTATGACCTTTGCTGCTTCTGCTACTTTAATAGTAGGTGCTAGGTGTGTTCCTGCTGTGATAATTGAAGAGTATAATTCATCCACTTTTTTACCTATTTCTGGTGTACTTCCTGCTGTCACTTTAAGTATTTTTGTAACTGTATGTTCTTTATCCCCTGGATTTATTCGTTCTGGAGAATATCCACAAAAGAAATCTTGATTAAATTTTAATCCAGATACTTTTTCTAAGATAGGTACACAATCTTCCTCTGTAGCTCCAGGGTAAACAGTAGATTCATATATAACTATATCATCTTTTTTAAGAACTTTACCTATGCTCTCACTTGCTTTTATGAGAGGTGTTAAGTCTGGCTTTTTATGCTTATCTATAGGAGTTGGAACTGTAACAATATAGATATTACAATCTTTAATATCATCTAAGATATTTGTAAATTTCATACCATTTTTTATAGCCTCATTTACTTGGTTTTCAGATAATTCAAGAGTTCTATCACAACCACTTCTAAGTTCATCTATTCTCCATCTTGCTATATCAAAACCTACTACCTTATACTTAAAACTAAAGGCATGAGCTAATGGAAGCCCTACATAACCTAATCCTATCACTGCTATTTTACTGTTTTTCATTATTTGCTTCCTTTTATGTCTGATATATACCAAGCTATAGATTCTTTTAAACCAGTTTCTAATGTGTATGTTGGTTCATACCCTAAAATCTCTTTAGCTTTAGATATATCTGCATTTGAGTGTCTTATATCTCCTGCTCTAAACTCTCTATATATCGCTTCTTTTATCTCTAGTTCTGGAAGCTCTTGTTTGAGTCTTGATGTTATGGCACTATAAAGATTATTAAGTGTTTCTCTTCCACCTGCTGCTGTGTTAAAGGCTTCTCCAAATGCTTTTTCATTTGTAGTTGTTCCTGCTAAGATATTCATCTGTACTACATTGTCTATGTATGTAAAGTCACGGCTTGTTTCGCCATCACCATTTATGTAAACATTTTCATTATTAAGTATCTGACTTATCCATTTTGGCATTACAGCTGCATAAGCACCATTTGGATCTTGTCTTTTCCCAAATACATTAAAATATCTAAGTCCAATAGTTTCTATCCCATAAGTCTTATAAAATACTCCACCATAAAGTTCATCTACCATTTTAGTAACTGCATAAGGTGATAACAAATTTCCTATACGACTTTCTACTTTTGGAAGTTCAATAGAATCTCCATATACAGAAGAAGATGAAGCATATACAAATCTTTTTACACCAT
>Ga0256837_1000852_pt1 | contig 23138 bp, 31 predicted proteins | sample 4562384metaG_FD_185976 | JGI IMG/M metagenome (GOLD analysis project Ga0256837, IMG submission 185976) | Hydrothermal vent microbial communities from Guaymas Basin, Mexico - 4561-384 | ecosystem: Environmental > Aquatic > Marine > Hydrothermal vents | place: Mexico: Guaymas Basin | collected...
ACAAAAATTCGCTGTTTAAAAAAAGATTTCATATCGAAGGTTTTTTTGGAAATGTAAAAAACAAATTTTTCTGTTTTGTAAACGCTTCAACGCAAGAAGTGGCAAAAACATTAGTTTATGCCAAATTCTTAGCTAGACTGTTGGTGGTTTTTTTATTTTATATTTTTCATTTAAAAAAATTTATTCTTTTCTCTGTTTTTAACATTACTCTTTTCAGAATAAAGCTTTTTTTCAGTTTTTTTTCGAACATTCTTATATTGCCTTGAATTTAAAATAAAAAGTGGTTATAATTTCATTCCGCATTACTTTGGTGGGGTAGCTCAGCTGGTTAGAGCGCTGGTCTCATAAGCCGGAGGTCGGGAGTTCAAGTCTCCCCCTCACTACCATTTTGTGTATATGGTGTCTGTCACAAAAAATCTACATGTTTATATTTTGTTTCTGTTATGCTCGTAAAATTGACATTGCATCTATATCAGGATATAATTATTTATAAGTTTAAAAAAGGGCTATCTGAAATATGATTTGGTGTAATAAAAATAAATATAATTTTATAAGCAAACTGTTAAAAACCAATACGCCAATAACAAATACACTATTTTTGCTTTTAGCAAATAAATTTTTTTTAATAAACAATAATTTTGATCTTAAAAAATTTGTAAAAGATCAGACTTTTTTTGATTTTGAATTTACAGATGATTTGCTTGCAAATGATTTTATGAAAAATAAAGACAATGTTGCGTATGCTTATGCTATTGTTGAAGCTATTTTAAGTAAAAAATAATAAGGGATTGTTGTTGGTTTTAGCTTTAAAATACAGACCTAAAAGATTTGAAGAGGTAATAGGACAGGATGCTATTGTAAAAACTCTTGTTAATTCCTTGGATAACAGTAGAATAGCTCACGCTTATCTTTTTTCAGGATTAAGGGGAGCCGGTAAAACCACTACGGCTAGAATTTTTGCAAAAGCTCTGCAATGTGACAACGGTCCGACTTCAAATCCGTGTGAAAAATGTGAAAACTGTATTATGGCAAATGAAAACAGGCATATTGATATTATAGAAATGGATGCGGCAAGCAATCGTAAAATTGAAGATATCAGAGAGCTTATAGAACATACGAAATACCAGCCCAGTATTGGAAAATATAAAATATTCATAATAGACGAAGTTCATATGCTGACCAATGAAGCTTTTAATGCTTTACTTAAAACTCTTGAAGAGCCTCCCGAATATGTTAAATTTATAATGGCAACCACAGATCCTTTAAAGCTTCCGGCTACAATACTCAGCAGGGTTCAGCATTTCAGGTTTAATAAAATAAAAGATGATATTATTCATAATTATCTAATAAAAATTCTTGTAGAGGAAAATGTTGAATTTGATGAAGAGGCACTTAGACTGATTATAAAATCAGCCAAAGGATCGGTCAGAGATTCTCTTACTTTACTTGATCAGGCTATTGCGTTTTCCAAAGGAAAAATAGATCTTGACAGTGTGGTTGAGATGCTTGGGGTAATTAATCCTGAAATTATAGGAGCTATTTTTGAAGCGGTAAAAAAATCAGATAAAAAAGAGATTAAGAGAATTATTAAAGAAATTAAAGATTATGATATAGAATCTATTCTGGATGAAGTTATTCTTTATTTAAAAGAAGCGCTTTTTGAGGGAACTCTTCCACTTGTAACAGTTCAAAGGTTTTTTAATATTACAGCGGACTGTAAGGAGCTTATAAAATACAATACCGATAATGAATTTGTGCTTTCTTTGATGTTTTTCAGAATGAGTGAGGCGGTAAAACCTCATAAGATAGATGATTTGATTAGGAATTTAGAAGGCAGTGTAAGTGTTGAAAGTTATAAACCTGTAAAAGAAAAACCTAAAAATACTCCTGAAACAATGTTTAAGTTGCTGATTAAAAAAATTAAAGAAAAAGATATGGAACTTGGCGTTTGTTTTGAAAAAAGTGTAAAATTTATTTCTTTTGAAAACGGTGTTTTAATATGGGAAAGCTGTTCCGATGATGACTGCAAAAATCAATTTAAAAGATATTTTTCACCGGTTATAAGGCCTATAATTAATGATATTTTTGGTATAGGCGTCAAAATAGAGCCTATCAGATGTGAAAAAAAAAACGAACAGATAAAATCTGAAAAGAAAATAAAACCTGAAAAGTCGGTATTAACTGATAAATCCGAAGAAGTTGTCAATAAAGTAAGAGAAATTTTCGGAAGTGATGTTAAAATCGAGAAAATTGTTCATCAAAACACATAACAACATTAATTTAATGCCGGTTAGATTGGCGAATATTTAAAGATTATGGGCATAAAAGACAAAATGTCAAATATCGAGATTTTATTAGCAGTATATATTGCAGTGATGTTATTTGATAAATCAATACTTCACAGTTGATTATAATATCCGTTAAATAAAGTAGTATATTCGTAACACTCCATATAAAACAAAATTATAACTTACAATATTACTCTTAATTTAAGCAATGTTTAAGGAATAAATGATATATTTCTAATTACAAATACAACTTAAAGGTATAAAAATGGCAGTAAAAATTACTGATACTTGTATAAACTGTGGAGCTTGTATAGACGAATGTCCGGTTGAAGCTATCGTTGACGACAGCGAAAATCCGACAGGAGAAGAAATATACTACGTTCACGCTGATAAATGCGTAGAATGCGTTGGTTACTATGATGAACCTGCATGTGCAGAAGCATGTCCGACTGAGGGATGTATTGTTTGGGATGAATGTAAAGACTCTCAAACCTGTTCAGAAAACAGGGGCGAAGCCGGGGAAGCGGTAGTAGAATAATTAAACAAAAGGAGTTAAAATGGCAGTAAAAATTACTGATACTTGTATAAGTTGCGGAGCTTGTATAGACGAATGTCCGGTTGAAGCTATCGTTGACGACAGCGAAAATCCGACAGGAGAAGAAATATACTATGTGTATGCAGACAAATGTGTAGAATGTGTCGGGCATTATGACGAACCGGCATGTGCGGCGGCATGTCCGACTGAGGGATGTATTGTTTGGGATGAGTGCAAAGACGGTCAGACTTGCAAGGAAGACAGAGGTGAACCGGGAGAGCCTGTAATAGAATAATCCTTTCAACCTCTTCTTTTTTCTTCAATTTTTGATATAATTTCTCTCTAAAAACTCAAGGAGAGAAAATATGGAACAAACTCTTTCAATTATTAAACCTGATGCTGTAGCTAAAAATGTTATTGGTAAAATTGTAGACAGATTCGAAAGCAACGGACTTAGAATTGCTGCAATGAAAAAGATAAAACTAACAAAAGAAGATGCGGGTAAATTTTATGAAGTTCATAAAGAAAGACCTTTTTACAACGATCTATGCGAATATATGAGCAGCGGTCCTGTTATAGTTATGGTATTAGAAGGTGATTCGGCGGTAGCTAAAAACAGAGAACTTATGGGTGCAACAAACCCGAAAGAAGCAGCACCCGGAACAATAAGAGCGGATTTTGCCGAAAGTATTGAAGCAAATGCGGTTCACGGAAGCGATTCTCTTGAAAACGCAAAAAAAGAAATAGCATTTTTCTTTGCCCAAAGAGAGATTGTATAATTGGAAATCAATAAAAGTTTCCAGGGCCTTAAACTTACGGGTATAAGTGATAAATTAAAAGACGGCACCTTTATAGTTGAAGGAAAATTCCAGGGAGAAGTTGAAGTTGAATGTATTAAATGCTTGAAAACGTTCAAAAGAAGTATAGATGAAGAAGTTAAATTTAAAATCGTTCGGCCCCCCTTTAAAGGGTTTGACGAAGAATATGATATAATCGAAATGGAAAAATTTGATCCCCAGCTTTTACTTGAAAGTGAAGTGGAATCAATAAAAAACGATTATAATATATGCAAAGAATGTGAAAAACTTGAATTTAACAAAGAATTTTAAGGAGATAAAATGGCAGTTCCAAAGAGAAGAAACTCTAAAACAAGAGGAGCAAAAAGAAGAACTCATTATAAAATAAAATTAAGTTCTGTAATTAAATGTTCTAACTGCGGGGCTTATAAAAGACCTCACAGAGTATGCCCGAGTTGCGGTGAGTATTAATGAAAATAGCAATTGATGCAATGGGTGGGGACTTCGGCCCTTTTCCTATTATAGAAGGTGTTGTTAACGCTCTTAAAGAAAAAGAGTTTACCCCTTATCTTGTCGGAAACACAGAAGAAATAAAAAATTTGCTTCCTCAAAAATACCATTCCCGGGTTAGATTTATAAATAGTGAAGACGTTATCAAAATGCACGAAAACGCAACGGAAGCTCTAAAAAGAAAAGAATCCACTATTTATAAGTCTATCGAACTGTTAAAATCAGGAGAAGTCCAGGGTGTCGTATCCGCCGGCCATAGCGGTGCAAGTATGAGTCTTGCCACACTGAGACTCGGAAGAATAAAAGGCATAAAAAGACCCGCAATTGTTACTTTTATGCCTACAATTCAAAAAAAATATTCCCTCGTGCTGGATGTAGGGGCAAATGTTGACTGTGATGCAACAAATTTATGTCAGTTTGCGTTAATGGGCGAAATATATGCGAAAGTAGTTTTAAATACACAAAATCCCAAAATAGGCCTTTTAAGTAACGGTGAAGAAAAAAGCAAAGGCAATTCAATTACAAAAGAAGCGTTTGAGCTGATGCAAACATTTGATAATTTTATAGGAAATATCGAAGGTGGCGATATTTTTAAAGGCGATGTGGATGTTGTTGTAACAGACGGATTTATAGGAAACATTGTTCTTAAAACAAGCGAAGGAGTAGCAGATACCATAGGAAACCTTATAAAAGAAGAAATAAGAAATTCGGGTATTATCCAAAAAATAGGCGCTCTTTTATTAAAACCGGTTTTTAAAGGACTTAAAAAAGCGACAGACTATGCCGAATATGGAGGAGCTCCTTTACTTGGTGTAAACGGGTGTGTTATAATCAGCCACGGAAAAAGTAACTCAAAAGCCATTAAAAACGCTATTTTTCAGGCTATAAAATATATTCAAAACGATGTTAATACTAAAATACAAGAGTCATTAAAGGTTTATTGATGTTTGCAAAATTTACAAGTATAGGAGCGTATGTTCCTGAAAAAATATTAACCAATAAAGACCTGGAAAAAATCGTTGACACAAACGATGAATGGATAACAAAAAGAACAGGCATAAAAACAAGGCATATTGCAGAAGAGGAAGTAACAAGCGACTTGGCATATAAAGCCGCACTTGAAGCTATTAAAAACGCCTCAATGAAACCTGAAGACATAGATATGATAATACTTGCGACAATTACTCCCGATTATTTTACAATGCCGTCAACTGCCTGTGTCGTTGCAAACAAACTTGGAATCGTCCGTCCGGCGGTGGACATAAGTGCCGCATGTACAGGTTTTATTTATGCTCTTGCCCACGCAAAAGCTTTTATAGAAAGCGGAATGTATAAAAACGTGCTTATAATCGGTGCTGAAACACTAAGTAAGATTGTAAACTGGAAAGATAGAACCACATGTGTTCTTTTCGGAGACGGTGCGGGAGCGGCTGTAATAAGTGCAACCGAAAATAAAGAAGAAGCCATTATAGACATAGATATAAATGCAAACGGACAGTATCAGGACTTTTTAATAACACCGGGACGCGGTGTGAAAATGGGTTGTGAAACAGATAGAATTTGGCTTGAAATGAAAGGAAACGAAACATTTAAAGTAGCGGTCAAAACACTTTCCCAGTCTGTCAGAGACATTTTAAACAGAAATAGTATGACCAGTGATGATATCGACTGGTTTATTCCGCATCAGGCTAATTACAGAATAATAGACGCTGTTGCCAGGGCTATTAAAATGCCGAAAGAAAAGTCGGTTTTAACGGTTCATAAATACGGAAACACCTCTTCCGCATCAATTCCTATGGCTATTAATGATATGTTAAAAACCGGCAAGCTGAAAAAAGGAGACATAATGCTTCTTGATGCTTTTGGAGGCGGTTTTACATGGGGAAGTGCTTTAGTCCCTTTTAATTAGTTTCTTTTCACAGCTTTCTATAGCTGTTACTATATTTTCTTCCATTTCCGGAACATGGGAATATGTGATTTTAAAATCAAGCATTATATCGTCGTGTTTTGTGTTTTTAAGCTTATTTTCTATTCTTTTAACTATTTTTTCTGTAATTTCAAGATTGTTAAAAGTAAGAATTTTAAATTTGTTGTCCATTCTGAATACAAAATCAATATCACGAACACTCTGTTTTATTGCGTTTGCATATGTTTTTATAGTTTCATTTATAACAACCGGTCCGTAAAAACCTTCTAGAATGTTTATATTTTCCAGTTCAATAAATATAATTCCCAGCGGCTTGTTAAACTCATTATACTCTTCAAGTAAAACATCAAAATATTTTTGATTAAAAAGATTTGTCAAAGGGTCCTTAATAACTATATCAGATATTTTTACACTGAGAGTTTTAAAGGATATCTCCCCTATAAGTTCCCCATTTTCCAAAATAGGAATATGTTTGAGCTTATTGCTACGCATATAATAATACGCATCAAGAATATTTGTCTGAACATCAAGTGTTTTTACTTCTTTCGGGTGTTCTTTTATATAATTAATAATCTTTGAATTCAAAAGGTTTTTCATAAAAATTTCGAGCATATCGGTGCTTGTGAAAATATAAACCGGTTTAGTGTTTTCCACAATATAAAAAGTGGATGTGTCGCATTTATACATATAAGCTATCAAATCCGAGAGTGTTTTATCTTGAATTTCTTCAATATCTTTACAGCAGACCTTTTCAATATAATTTTTTAATGTCATCTCTCTCCCTTTTAATTTAAGTTTTAAATTGTAGCACATTTACTAAGTTTATGCTATAATTTCATTCTCAATTCGTAAAAGGAGAAGCTATGCCTAAAATGAAAACAAACAGAGGGGCGGCTAAAAGATTCAAAGTAAAAAAAAGTGGTAAAGTTAAAAGAGGTGCGGCATACAGAAGCCATATCCTAACTAAAAAATCACAAAAAAGAAAAAGAAACTTAAGAGGCCCTAAATTCGTAGATAGCACAAACATTAATTCAATCAAAGAAATGTTAGCTATTTAATCAAGTGGAGAAGAGGCAAAGAAGGCAAAAGCCTCACGCATGAAGCGTTAAGTTGCATATGTTGCACGCCAAAAAGTAAGGAGATAAAATGAGAGTAAAAACCGGAACGGTAAGAAGAAAAAGACATAAAAAAATATTAAAAATGGCAAAAGGCTTCTACAGCAGTAGAAGAAAACATTTTAGAAAAGCAAAAGAACAGGTTGAAAGAAGCTTGGTTTATGCTTTCAGAGACAGAAAACAGAAAAAAAGAGATTTTAGAAAATTATGGATTATAAGAATAAATGCTGCTTGTAGATTGAACGATATAAGCTATTCAAGATTTATAAACGGTCTTAAAAAAGCCGATATTGTGCTTGACAGAAAAATTCTTGCAGATTTGGCAATGAACGATCCTGAAACATTTGCCGAGGTTGTAAAACAGGCAAAAGCAGCTCTTTAATCTTTCCCCTTTTTTGGGTTTTTAATCTTTTTTGGTGTCTGACACATATAGATATGCGTATTAAATTTGCTTTTACTTTAACGATTTTTATATTTTCTATTATACAATAATGTATAATACCAAAACACAAAACAACTCTTACATTTACCTTTTTTTCTACCCCAAAATAAATGTTTGATTTGCTTTGGTGATTGGTATTTATTTTTTAATCGCTTTTGTAATGGTAATCAGGAGTGTTGGAATTTTAATTGTTAAACTATATATTTTTCTCATAATGATTTTAAATATTTATTATTATTCAATCATTTGTCAAAGCGTTATAAATTAAAGCACATAAGAGTATAAATATAGTAAATAAAAATAGTGATATAATTTCGTAAAAAAAGAGGGAATATGATTTGCGGAATAGTAGGTCTTGGTTTAATGGGGGGAAGTTTTTCTCTGGCTTTAAGAGGTTATTTTAAAACCGTAATAGGTGTCGATCATAATATTGAGCATCAAAAAGATGCTTTAAAACTAGGACTTGTTGACAAAATAGGAGATTTTGAAACATTAACACAGGCGGATATTATTATTTTGGCCATTCCTATAAGGGGTATAATAAGCTCTCTTAAAAAACTTTCGGAAATGAATATTAAAAAAGAGTGCACAATAATAGATTTTGGTTCTACAAAGCAGTCTATTATTGATGAATGTCCTAAAAACATAAGACAAAATCTTGTTGCCGCACACCCTATGGCGGGAACAGAATATTCCGGGCCTCTTGCTGCAGTTTCGGATTTGTATGAAAATAAAATAATGGTTGTCTGTAATATAGAACAAAGCGGAGAAATTCAAAAAAAGAGGGCTGTTGATATTTTTGACAAATTGAAAATGCGTGTTAAATATATGGATTCCAAAGAACACGACAGGCATGCGGCGTTTATATCACATATGCCTCACATTGTTTCTTTTTCGATTGCCAATTCTGTTTTAAAACAGGAAGACAAGGAGCATATTGTCACCCTTGCGGCGGGAGGATTCAGGGATATGAGCCGTCTGGCAAAAAGTAACGCACATATGTGGGGCGATATTTTTAAAGAGAACAGGCAAAATCTTCTTGATTCGATAGAAGCGTTTAAAAGTGAACTTAAAAAAGCAAAAAAAATGATTGAAAATAAAAACTGGGAAAAACTTGAAGAATGGATGAAAAAAGGAAACGAACTGCATAAAATTATGTAAAAAAGTATCTGATAGCGGCAAATCCTGCTGATTTTGAAACTTTAACACTCTGTATTTCTTTTTTTGTTTTTATTCCTCCCAGGGCTATAACTTTGGGATGTAAAGAGCATATTTCGTTTAATTTATCAATTCCAACACCTTTTCTGTTTTTAGAGTCAAATACCGGCGAAAAGGTAATATAATCCGCTTTTGAAGCTTTTTTGATTTCATCTGTGTTGTGAGTTGATGCTATTATAAGTTTATTTCTATATGTTTTGATTAAATCAAGTTTAGAACTTGGCAGGTGTATACCGTCTGTTTTTTCCAAAAGTTTAGGATTTTTAAGAGATGTATAGTTAATGAATGTGAATTTTGAATGTTTTTTTGCAAAATTAAGAAGGTATATTATTTCTTCTTCATCATAATATTCTTTATTTCTGTAACAAAAAAAGTCCGGTGAATGTTTTTTTAGTGCATCGCATATTTCTTTTACTGAATATCCGGGGTCGCTTATCATATAGGATATAAAGTTAAGCATAAATTTCAAAACCTTTTTTATTCGAAGAATTTACATCTGTTTTAAGTGTCTGCATTATGTTTTTCAGGTAATTTTCATCTACGGGTATTTTTTTGATTTTTTCCATAAATTTGGGAATATCTTTTGAAGAAAGTTGTGAAAGTGCTTTACGCAGGGCTTTTTTATCGTCAATTTTTGTCAGGTTTTGATAAATGTTTTGTAAATCTGAATTTTGGCGGATATTTATTTTATAGTCTGTAATTTGCAAAAAAACTCCTTTTTTGGAGTTCTAAGCAAATTGTGTTCCTAAATTAAAGAGCTTCTTCCTGACCCGTTACGGCTCCATGAATATATACATAAGTTAATACCATAAATATAAACGCCTGTAAAAACGCCGAAAATGTCATAAGTGCAAAACCGGCTAGCGGGAACACATATGGTGCTAACATTAATAATACAAGTAAAAATAAATCATCGCCGGTGATATTACCGAAAAGCCTGAAAGCAAGTGAAATGATTCTTGAAAAATGAGACAAAACCTCAACAGGGAACATTAAAGGTGCAAGCCATTTTACAGGTCCTGCAAAATGTGCGATATAATGTCCTAATCCCTGAGCTTTAATTCCTTCATAATGATAATATAAAAACACAATCAATGCCAATGTAAGAGTAAGGTTTACATTACCGGTAGGAGGATAGAATCCGGGAATGATTTCCATTAAGTTTCCGAAAAAAATGAAAATAGCAAGGCTTCCTGCAAGTGTGAGGTATTTTCTTGCTACTTTTTTATTGGCTACATCGGAACCTGTATAAAGTATTCCTGAAACAACAGCTTCCATTACATTTTGACATCCGCTTGGAACTATTTGTAAATTTTTAGTTGCAAGTTTGGCAACAGTAACTGCTAAAAATGCGGCAAGAAGGGTATGCACTACCAGCTGAACCATTGGATCGTGGCCTAAAAATCCAAAGATTAACCAAATTCTTTCTTCCATAAAATTCCTTTTTTATTGTAATTGTATCAAATTTAATTGTTAATTAACAGTTAATATAAATTATTTTTATAAATATTTTGTAAATATTTCAAATTTACCCATTCTTTTATATTTTCTTGTTTTTTAAATATATTTTATCATCTCTTCTTAATCTTTTTTGCGGGGACATTATTACGCTAAAACTAAAAATTAATTTTCAGCTGTCCTATCCTGTAAAGGGCAAAATCGTATTTAACGGGATCAAAAGGATCAAATTCCCTGAGTTTTTGTGTAAGTTCAAGGGCGGCTTGTAAATCGTAAGTTTTTCTTTTAAGAAGCCCTAGTTTTAAAGATACTTTATGTGTGTGAGTGTCAAGTGGTATTATTAAATCTTTTTTATTTACATTTTTCCATATTCCTAAATCCGGATATTCGTCTCTAACCATCCAACGGACAAACATATTCCATCGTTTATACGGACTTACCCCTTTGGTTTTTGTATTTGGGATTTTGCCGATTAAAAATTCATATCCTTTTGAGCGGTAGGGATTTGTCGCGTATATTTGTTTAATAATTTCTCCGATACCGTCAATCGGGTTATTTGTTTTTTTATAACCTTTGATAAAAAGTTCGTTTAATGAGTGGTTTTTTTTCATAACGGCAATTGTTTTAAAAAATTCGTTTACGTCTTTTACCGACTGAAATCTGTAATAGAGGTTTTGGTTTGAGGAGAAATCACTGTAATTAACACTGTTTAAAAATTTTAAAATCGCCCTAACATTTCCGTAAGCGAAGAGTGCCGCCGTTAATGCGGAGTATTCATCTTTATATTTATGTGCGATCATAACGGGATCTGGTATGTTTTTATTAACTTTATAAATATTTTCTTTTATTAAACTGTCAAGTTTTTCTTTTATGTTCAAACTTTCTTCTTTTTATGATTACTGTTTAATGGAAAAAAGAGCGTCAAGCATCTGATTTATTGTGGTTACAACTTTTGCGTTTGCCTGATATCCTCTTTGATATTTTTCAAGGTTTATAAGCTCTTCGTCGATATTAACTCCGCTTAAAGAGTAATATTCGTTTGAAATACTTGTGAGAAGAGTTTTGGTTGAATCCTTTTTATCTGAAATTATTTGTGTTTTGTTTGCTAAATCCGCAGTCATTTCCCTGTAATATCCGTAAATTGTGGTAGTTTTTATAACACCTTTGTTGTAAAAAGTTACATTTTTATATTGTAGCTGTAAAATTGAATTGGCAATACTGTTATCCCCTGAATTGGGTGTTTTACTGGCTTTTATAAGGCTCGGATCATTTGCCAAATCGCTTTTTAGGGAAATGTCTGATGCATCTGTTCCGTCAAAAAATTTATTTATTCCGAATGAACCTCCGAAATCGGCAGAATCGTTATCTATTCCGATATAGGTGTTTTGATCTGTTTTTTTGGAAAGAATAAATTTTCCGTTTATAAACTGAGCCTGATAATAGTCGTCAATGTCATTGTTCAGGTTATTGTCGTTGTTATCATCAATTTCGGGAGTGTTTATCTGTGCCATGATTCCTTCGATTGTTGAGTATCTCGGATTTTTAGAATCCATATCTACGGTAATTGTTCTTTTGGCAATGGCATTACCGTTGTCATCATATACAACTATATCAAAATTGCCGTTTTTTAAAGGCTGAGGCAATTCTGAACCGTTAATCTGTCTTAGAGGTTTGTATTCTATTTCGTTGAGTGCCGAAAACAGTTGGGCACCGTCGTCTTTTACTAAAACTTTTGAAGTTTCGCTAGAATCTGATGTATTTACAAATTTTAGCTGGCCGTTAATCATTTTGGCTTTGACATCGGTGATACCGTTGGATGTAAGAGAGTTGTTAATATTGTTAATTACATTATCCAAAGAATCATCCGGAGAAATGGAAATATCAATTGTCGATGTGCTGTTCAGGTTTCCTTTGTCGTCATATACACTGAGGGATAAGATACCGTTTCTTACGGGTGATTTTAACACTTTGTATGCGCTATAAAGAGAATTTAAAGATTTGTCCGTTAAATCAGGAGATATTGAATTAGGAGTATTTAAAACATCCGTTTGAACAGATTCCTGGGATGAACCCGAATATAAAGAGTTTACGCTTCTTATAAGTCCTTCGGCAAGAGAGTCCAGTGAAGACATTAAATTTCCGAGTGTTTCGTTTGTCGGATTTCCTTTTTTATCAAATTCGGTTCCCCTTAAAGAGAGAAAAGCACCTATTTCCCCACCTGTAATGGATTTGGTTATGTCAACGTCGCTGAAATCCTGTTTTTGAAGTTTGATCATAGGATTTGAGTCAAGCTTTTCAATATCCAGCGGGTTGTGCGTGCTGTTATCTACAAGGGTATAGCCTCCGAGCATTATCTGGTAGTTTTTTTCATATCCTGTTGTTTCTTCCCCCTGGGCATTATGGGAAGTCGCACCGCTTTTATAAACTTTAACGTCCAAAAGTTCTTTTAAACGTTTTTCCAGAGAGTCTCTTTTGTTTCTGAGTTCATTTGCGTTTGTTTCTTTATTTGCTTCATGCGCTATGATTGCTTTATTTAAATTGGAAATCTGTTTGATAATACTGTTTGCTTCTGTAAGTTTCGAATTTAAAGAATCATTTATGCTTTTTTGAATATCGGAAAGTTTGGCTTTCAGTGTTTTGATGTTGTCCGTAAGAGACTGTGTTTTTGATGCAAGATCGACTTTTACAGAACCGTCATTAGGATTTGATGCAAAAGTTTGCCATGAATTGAAAAAATCTTCCAAATTTTTATACAGTCCGTTATCGGTGACATCCGGAAAGTATGTTGATATTTCTTTTAAATATTTATCCTGGGTGTCCAGGTTGGAAAATGTGGCGGATGTGCTTGTGTATCTGTTAAACAAAAAAGTATTTGTCAGTCTGTAAATTTTATTTATTTCCGTTCCTGTGCCTATATCTCCGGGTGTTGTGTTTATGGCCGGAAGAGAAGAAAATACGGCTCTTTCACGGACATAATCCGGGTTAGAGGCGTTTGAAATATTGTTTGAAGTCACGTCAAGTGCCGTCTGATGTGCGTTTAGTCCCGTTAATGCGGTGGATAAGGATGTTGAAATAGCCATATTAACCCTTTATACGCAAATTTGAGTTTTTAAATGAATCATTATAAGTTATCAGTTCGGTGTTTTTAATTTTATTCATAAGGGTATTGTAAAAGTTTGCCACGCTTAAAGCCAGTTTTGAAAAATGTCTGTGAAGAGTGTTGAATTCAAACAGTTTTTCCCTGAATGTATTAAAAAGCGCTTCTTCTTCTTTTGTAAATATTTCTTCAAGAGGTTTGTTTCTGGTTACCAGGATTTTGTCTATTTCACTTTTAAGTCTGGAAAACTCCAAAGCCAGTTTTTCTTTTTTATTGGTATTTTGAAAAACCAGCTCATGTTTGGCTTCTCTTATATTTGCAATATCGGTTTTGGTTGTTTCTATTAAAGAATTTAATATTTCTATTGTATTGTTAAGTGTGTTTATAAGCATTTTCAACCCTTCTTTTTGTTTTTTCAGAAGGGTAGGAGATTATGAAAGAAGAGTTTTTGATAAAGCTTCGGCTGTTTTATCTATATCGATATTGTATGTGCCGTTTTCAATTCTTTGTTTAATCTCTTCTACCCTTCCGAGTTTTTCCTGCTTTTGGATGTTTTGTGTTCTTTTTTGCTGGGTAGATATGTTCATTTGAGTATTTGCTCCTACTCTCTTAATCATTTATTTGCCTTTTTTTATTGTTATTCTACCCAACTATATCGGCAAATAAAAATTTTTTTAAACCTTTTTTTTCAAATAATTGAATAAAAGTTTGCTGTAACCGAAATTACCGCTTAAATCTTTTGAAAGTTGTTCTTGATACATTGATTTGTATATTTTTTCTCCCGCTGTTTCAGGAAACAGGGGATTTTTGGAATTTAGAGCTTCTTTTAAATAGAAATTTAAAATTTCACTTTCGAAATCGTTACAGCTTTGTTTGAGCTGTTTTAAATTTTCTTTTTTTGAAATATCTATTTTATGATGTGTGTTGATGTTTATTTCATATGTGCTCATTTTTTCTCCTTAATTTACGATTATTTTTGCGTTTATAGCATTGCTTGTTTTCAGATTTTCCAAAATGGCAATCATATCCTGAGGGGTTGCTTTAAATTTTTGGAACATCTGGGTTAAATCAAGAATAGAGGTTTCTTTTTTTATTTTTATTACAAAATTTCCGTATGTTATTACCGTAGGCTTGACCAGTATATCGCTTCCTGCGACTATTGTTCCCGTTCTTTCGTCTATTACTATAATATCCGGCATTTTAGTTTTAATATCTATATTTTGTATTTCAGCCAAAAATTCAGGCATTGATAAATTTTTAGGTTTTTTGAGCTTTATGGTTCTCGGGTCGATGGCCACGGCGGATTTGTTTTTATAGTATTCGTTTATTTTATTTTGAATTTTTACTGCAAGGTTAAAATCGCTTCTTTTAAGGGAAAGGGTTGCATACTGCTGATGATATATATCCCATACTATCGGTCTTTCGACTGTGGCGCCTTTAATGACTTTTACGGTAGTTGTGAAGTGTTTTTGTTTTTTGCCGCCTTTTAGGTTAAATCCTCCCATACTTATCGGTCCCTGGGCGAGGGCGTAAATTTTACCGTTTACACCTTTTAGCGGGGTTATCAGCAATACGCCGCCTTGAAGCGATTTTGCATCCCCTATTGAAGAAACTGTAATATCCACCCGGTCACCTTCCCTGGCAAAAGGAGGAAGTGTGGCTGTTACCATAACGGCCGCTACGTTTTTGGATTTAATGTCTTTGGGATCAAGTTTTACGTTTACGTTTTTAAGAAGGTTTGAAAGGGTCTGGTTTGTGAATTTGGAGGAAGAATCACCACTTCCATTCAGTCCTACCACAAGACCGTAACCGATTACCTGGTTGTCTCTTACGCCTACAATATTTGATAAATTTTTGATTTTAGCAGCAAACAGATTTGTTGACATAAACATATAAAAAAATATTAAAAACATAAAACCGAGCAGTCTTTCAAATTTGTCGATTGTAAATGACATTCAAATCCTTTTTTAAGGATTGGTAGCAAAAGGCGTTCCGAAAGTGTGAAAAGATGGAAAAGAAAAGGAATTAAACACTGAAAACCGCCTTGTCCTAAAATACTCTAAAATAGCTATAAATGCAATATAGTGCGTAACATCAGTTAATAAGCAATAAACAGTATTTAATTAAAATATCTGACAATCAAAACCCCGTCTTTTTCATAAAAGTCATAAACTGTTTTTTCCGTTTTCAGTTCATCGATAAAAGAGTTGTCATATTTTTCATAAGTAACGGTTTTTAGTTTTGCAACCGGTTTCATTTTTATAAGGACTGCACACCAAAAAAGTCCTATTATTATAGAGAGCATTAAAAACATTTGAAGTTTGCCGTTATGAATAAAATATCCCGCTCCGGCTCCGCCTAAAAATATACCCAGATACTGTATTGTGTTGGAAGTTGAGAGGGCTGTTGCTTTTTCGTGGGCTCTTGCGACTTTGCTTACAAAGCTCTGCAAAACCGGTTCAAGAAGATTAAAGCCGAAGAAAAACACAAGGACAGCGGCGTAATAAGTGTATCTGTTTCCTATGTAAAACAGTATAAGTGAAAGTGTTACGGCGGATGAACTTATAACAAACACCGTTTTTGCTTTTTGTTTCTTTTCAGCAAGTATAGCACCCAGCGGAAGGGCGAAGATACCGAGTATCAAAGCCGGAATATACACTTTCCACAATTCAGTTTTGTCCCAGCCTAATTTTGAGGTGAAAATAATCGGTGTCAGCATAAAAAACACGGTCATTAAACCTTTTTGCAAAAATCCGCTTAAAAACAGTTTTAAAAGTTCTTTGTGGGAGAGGATTTCTTTCAATGAAGAATGCGGTCTGTGATGAACGATTTTAGGAGGGTTTGGGATTTTGGCGATTACAAGCCATATTGAAAAAAGTGCCAAAATAGCGGTTAAAATAAACAATTTGTCAACTCCCCATTTTGCTCCTATGGTAGGTCCCAATATCATGGAAAGCGCAAAACTTAAAGCTATAAACTGACCCATTCTTGCAAACGTCTTGGCTCTTGTGTTTTCATCGCTAAGATCTGCAATATAAGCTAAAATTACACCTCCTACGGCTCCGGCTCCTTGTAATAAACGTCCGAAAATCAGCATATAAATATTAGAAGAAAAAGCACACACCAGACTTCCCAAAGCCAATAGGGATAAGCCTGAAATAAGAATTTTTTTCTTATCGAATTTGTCGGCCGCTTTTCCAAAAGGAATCTGTAAAAACACCTGGGAAAGAGCGTATGCCCCAAGAGCGATACCTACATTAAAAGCATCGGCATTTTGTAAATTCATGGCATAAAGCGCCAAAAGAGGCATAACTATAAAGAGTCCGAAAAATCTTACTGCCATAAGTAAACTGAGATAAATCATAATACTCCTTTAAATTTTAACTTTTATTTTCTGTTTTTTTTCAAAATAAACCGCTTCGCTAAACCCCATGTTTTTGGCTTTTTGAACGGTTTGTTTAATCATAAAGCCCACTTGTTCCGGTGAATGGGCGTCACTTGAAAAGGTAATGTCTATGTTTTCGTCAAGTATCATTTCGAGCAGTTCATCTCCAGGATAAAGTTCTTTTACCGGTTTTCTCAGACCAGCTGTATTCAGTTCTATCGCCATTCCTGATTTTTTAACGGCTTTGAGAGCCTTTGCAGCTATCTCTTTGAGTGGTTTTGACGGTTTGTAATTGAATATTTTTATCAGATCAATGTGTCCGACTATATCAAATATTTTTGAATTAGCCATTTTTTCTATCAGGTAAAAATACTCTTTATATATGTCGTTAATGTCCCTGTTTTTCCATTCTCTGATAAACTCAGGATTGTCAAATCCCCAGTTGTCGAGAAAATGGACACTTCCTATAAGATAATCCACTTTTCTTTCCAGAACCCGTTTATCAATCGATGGGGTAAAATCAACTTCGTAACCCAACAGTATTTTAATGTTATCATAGTTTTGTGAAAGGGAGATTATTTTTTGTTCGTATTTATCCATTTCTTCAAATTTCATTCTGTATTTTGGGTCAAAATTCATGGGTGCATGATCAGCAAACCCGTAAACATCAATCCCCTTTTCAATTGCTTTTTGTATATATTCTTCCGGATTTCCGGTTGCATGATTGCAAAAAGGGGTGTGATTATGCAAATCTATAAGCATTTTTTTGCCTTTTTACTTGAAATTATATATAATTAATTCAAAAAAGAGGTGCACTATGACTCAGGAAGAATTAGATGCTTTAATGTCCGGTGGAATTGATGAATCTGATATAGACGGTGAATCTGACAAATCTGATGCCGAAAATGATAAAACGGAAAATGAAACAGCTACCGAAGAGGTATATCCGCCACCTGCCGATGAAAAGCATAAAGTGGTGGCACAGCTTGACGAAGTTACAAAAGAGAGCGAGGAAAAGGCGATTCAGATTTTGGATATTATGGATAATATTTCAGAATCTATGTCTGAGACGGTAAATGAACTTAATGATGTTTTGGAATTTTTAAATCATGAAAAAGAGCTTTTTACGAAGCTCTCAGAGCATTTTCCGAATATAAAAACTTTTCAAAATGAATTGGAACATTTAAATGATATGATAAAAAAAGTCCAAAAATCAATAGAGTCCGGCGAATCTACGCAGGATGAAATTATGATGGCGATGGATGTTATGCAGTATCAGGATATTCACAGGCAGAAAATAGAGAGGGTTATAAATATCATGAGGGCGTTGATTAAATATATGAACAGACTTTTTGAAGGTAAAATAGACGATGCCCAAAGAGTAAAAAGCGCCACACATATTGAAGGTGACAAAAATGAAGAACTGGTAGGCGAAGATGATATAGAAGCTTTGATAGCCCAGTTTACAGGGGGTAAATAATTTATGAAAAAAGTTGAACTGCTGGCACCGGCAGGGGATTTTGAAAAGCTTAAAATTGCCGTTGCATACGGCGCGGGTGCGGTATATGCCGGTGTGAGCCATTTTTCTTTGAGATGTCATAGCGGTAAAGAATTTAATTATGATAATTTTGCCGAAGCGGTTGAATATGCACATAAAAGGGGTGTCAGGGTATATGCCACCGTTAATTCTTTTCCTTTTGAAAATCAGCTCGGTCTTGTAAAAGAGCATATTTTGAAATTAAAAGAAATAGGCGTTGATGCTATGATTATTTCAACGCTCGGTGTTTTAATGAAAGCCAGGGAAATCGCCCCGGAAGTTGAAATACATCTTTCGACCCAGGCAAATGTGCTTAATTCATGGGATGCACAGGCTTATAAAGATTTGGGTGTTACAAGAATAATAGCGGCGAGGGAAGCTACTTTAAAGGATTTAAAAAGAATTAAAGAAAAAGTTCCGGATATTGAAATTGAAACTTTTGTTCACGGGGCTATGTGCTTTGCATACAGCGGAAGATGCCTTTTAAGCGCAGTGCAGTTCGGAAGAAATCCCAACAAGGGAAGCTGTGCGAACGATTGCAGGTATCCTTATGTTTTGTATGCCGAGAATCCTGAAACCGGGACGCTTTTCAAACTTGAAGAGTATCCGGAAGACGGGACTTATATTATGAATGCAAAAGATTTGTGTCTGATTGAACATATCCCGGAAATTTTAAAAAGCGGTGTTGTCGATTCTATAAAAATAGAAGGAAGAACCAAATCCCCTTATTATGTAGGTGTTGTGACAAAGGCTTACAGGGAAGCCGTCGATTCTTTTTATAACGGCAGGGAGTTTGACAAACAATATTTTATGAATGAAATACTTACCACAAAAAACAGGGGTCTTACGGATGCGTATCTTGTTAAAAGACCTTATGAGAAAAACGACACCCAGAATCTGGAAACATCTCTTACGCATGGAGAATGGCAGGTAAGCGGTATAGTGAATGAGGATGAAGAAACATTTATGTGTAAATATAAAACATATCCGGAGGATGTTGTTGAAATAGTGGCACCAAAAAATGCTAAAATTACAGAATGTAAAAACGGTATCGGAGAAATATGGAAAGAAAACGGTATCTGGTATCTGAAATTTCATAAAATAGAAACAAAAAACGGCAAAAAGCTTGATTCCGTGCATAGCGGAAATTTAAATCCTATAAAACTGCCTTCAAAACTGCCGTATATGACTTTTTTGAGAAAAAAGGTGCAGTTTGCTCCGAACGGGGTGTGATAATAAAAAAGTGACGGAAAATAAAAAGGAGCTGATATGAGATTTGTATCGATTTTAATGGGGAGCAAAAGTGATTATGAAATTATGAGGGAATCTATCAAAATTATGGAAAAATTTCAGATACCTTATGAATTAATTATAACTTCTGCCCACAGGACGCCCGAAAGAACACATGAATATGTAATAGAAGCTGAAAAAAGAGGCTGTAAAGTATTCATATGCGGAGCCGGAATGGCGGCACATCTTGCCGGAGTTGTCGCAAGTCTTACTACAAGACCCGTAATAGGGGTGCCTATGCCTACGGGTATGATGGACGGCCTTGATGCGCTTTTGTCTACTGTTCAGATGCCGGGAGGTATGCCTGTCGCCACTCTTGCGGTTGGGAAAGCGGGAGCTAAAAACGCCGCATATCTGGCTTTGCAGATACTTGCTAACAGTGATGACGAATTAAAAACAAAACTTGAAGAGGATAGGGTTGCGGGTGCAAAAAAGGTGGAAATGGACTCAAAAGAAGTAGAGGTTAAAATAGACTGATGCAAACTTGGCTAACAATAGAAGAATTTTGCAAATTAAGCGGTAAAGACAAAAATGAAGTAATAAAGGCATGTAGACAAAAAGAACTCAGATGCAAAAAGAGTGACGGTGTTATTTATATAGAAATGGAATCTCTTGCAAATACGTTGGTTCCCGTGGAAGAATTAAAAGTGATTCGCAAAGAGGATGATATAACCCAAAGAACAATCGGTATGCTTTTAACGCTTCATGAAAAAGTGTTGATGAGCAAGGATGAAACACTTGATGCATTAAAAGAGGAAAACGATTTTTTAAAAGGCTCTGTTTATTCGATACAGGAAATTTATGATGATGCGCAGGAAACTATAAAACGTTTGCAAAAACAGCTTGAAATATGTCAAAGCGAACTTGAATTTTGCAGGAAAAAATATAAACTTATGTGGGGAAAAGTGCTTAAAAAAGAAGATGAAAATGAAAAGTGAAAAGTGGATGATAATTTAATTTAAAATTATAAAAAGGATGGTGAATGTCACAAAAAAGAGTAATACTTTTTACAGCGCCGGGATGTGTATGGTGCACAAAAGCCGAGCAGTTTTTCAGAAAAAATAAAATAAAATACAGAAAAATAGATATAAGTAAAGATCAAAAAGCGGCACGTGACTGTGAAAAACACGGGTGCAGGGGAATTCCTGTCGTATTAATAGGAAACAAATGGATATGCGGTTTTAACGAGCCTACAATAAAAAGAGAGCTTGAAATTAAATGAAAATAGCAAGTGAATGTTATCTGTGCCTTTTCAGGCAGATTTATAATCTGACAAGGCGTATGTCTTTAAACGAATCAAAAGCGGGGGAACTGTTAAGGGGAAGTGCCGAAATTCTTTCCAAATACAGTATGGATGTAACGCCTCCGGAAATAGCGGCCGAGGTTTATGAGTTTGTAGCCAAAACAACAGGTGTCAAAGATCCGTTTTTAAAAGCAAAAAAAGAGGCTGTAAGCGAAGCTTTGAAATTCAAAAAACTTTTTGAGGAAAAACTTAAAAGTTCCGAAAATTTTTTGCTGGATGCCTGTAAAATCGCAGTGGCCGGGAATGTGATAGACCTTGGGGTTAATCAGGAATATAATATTGAAAAAGAAATCGGGAGAATATTTGAATTTAATTTTAAATATAACGATTTTGAAGAATTTCAAAAACAGCTGGATTCAGCGCAAAAAATTGTTTATCTGGCTGATAACGCAGGGGAAAATATTTTTGATGAAATTCTGGTAAGTGCAATTAAAAAAAGAGATGTTGAGGTTTATTATTTTGTAAGAGGAAAACCTGTTATAAATGATGTAACGTTTGAAGATGTAAAAAATCTTAAAATAGCCGAGCTGGCGGAAATTGTGGATACAGGTGTTCCGAGTCCCGGGTTTCATTTGAATTTTGCGAATGAAAAAAGTAAAAAACTTTTTTATGAAGCGGATATGGTGATCAGTAAGGGAATGGGAAATTTCGAATGTCTGTTTGAAGAGTGTGAAAGAGAGGTTTTTTATTTTTTTAAAGTAAAATGCGATGTGGTAGCGAAAAAAATAAAAGCCGGTGTCGGTGATTATATTTTAAAAAAACAATAAATTATAAAGGACAAATAATGTATTTCAGTGATTTACTTTTAAAACTTCAGGAATTTTGGAAAAACAAAGGGTGCAATGTTGTGATGCCGTATGATTTTCCAAGCGGTGCGGGGACGTTTCATCCGGCAACACTTCTTAGAAGTCTGGACAAAGGTTCCTGGAACGTGGCTTATGTGGCACCGAGCCGCCGTCCGACTGACGGAAGATACGGGGAAAATCCAAATAGGCTCGGGAGTTATTATCAGTTTCAGGTTATTATGAAACCGAGTCCTAACAATATTCAGGAAATGTATCTTGAAAGCCTTGAATATCTGGGGTTGAATATTAAAGAACATGATGTCCGGTTTGTAGAAGACAACTGGGAATCTCCGACTCTCGGGGCATGGGGACTCGGATGGGAAGTGTGGCTTGACGGAATGGAAGTTACACAGTTTACCTATTTTCAGCAGGTCGGAGGGCTTAAAACGTTTCCCGTTCCTGTGGAAATAACATACGGGACCGAAAGACTTGCTATGTATTTGCAGGGGGTTGATAATGTTTATGATATTAAATGGAATGAAACCACCACTTATGGGGATATGCATAAAAGAAGCGAATTTGAATTTTCAAAATACAATTTTGAAATCGCTAATGTCGAAATGCTTTTCAGATGGTTTGAAGATGCGAGGGACGAAGCTAAAAGATGTCTTGAAGCAAATCTGCCTCTTCCGGCTTATGATTATACTATTCTGGCCTCTCACTTATTTAATGTGCTTGATGCAAGAAAAGCAATTTCACAAACTGAAAGACAAAACTATATTTTAAAAATCAGGGAGCTTGCCAAAGGTGTGGCGGAAACGTATGCGGGAATAGATAAAAATAAAAGCAATCCTATAATAAATAAAGGATTTTAGCTAAAAACTTAAAAAAACACACGAGGGGTGTATAAAAAAGTAACACTAAATTTTCAAAGAGCACTTCAAGGTAAATTCTTGAAGACGGTTTGCTTTTTGAAGCACTTTTTGAAATGTCAGAAAGGATTTGACGAGTGCTTCAATGAGCAAATAAAGCTCAATAAACAACAATGGTAATACAGGTTATGGCCTGTGTAAATATGTTTTACCGAGTTCTTTAACAACTTATTGTTAAGCGGTCAAATGACTAAGTAACGTTTTGATTAAATACCCTTTGTGGATTATAAGGCGTATTGTGTTTATAAACGGCCAATATAATGGCCGCAAGTTTACGGGCTACAATAATAAGGGCTTCTTTTTTAGCCCTTCCCTGTGATACTTTGTCACAGTAAAGTTTTTTCATTTCGTCATTGTGTCTGATTGCGGCAACGGCGGCTTTATATAATGCACTTTTGGCTAATCTTGAACCTCTTTTGGCAAGTCTGCCGTAACGGGTGGTGTTACCCGATTGTTCAAGTGTGGGATAAAGCCCTAAGTATCCTATAAAAGAATCAATGTTTTTAAACCTCTCAAGAT
>Ga0256837_1000853_pt1 | contig 23137 bp, 19 predicted proteins | sample 4562384metaG_FD_185976 | JGI IMG/M metagenome (GOLD analysis project Ga0256837, IMG submission 185976) | Hydrothermal vent microbial communities from Guaymas Basin, Mexico - 4561-384 | ecosystem: Environmental > Aquatic > Marine > Hydrothermal vents | place: Mexico: Guaymas Basin | collected...
AATCTCTGTCTATACAAATTCAGTAAATAAAGTTATTCAAGATGCTCTTGGAGATAGACACTCCTCGCATGATTTCCGTAGAGGTATATTAACAGAGATGGCTTCTAATAAAGTCAATCCTAAAATTATGCAACAGTATATTGGTCATGCTGATATTAAAACAACTATGCTGTATATCAATCCTTCTGATTTAGATATTAAAGCTGCTTTAGTTAGATAACTTTCCATTTTCCAACATTAGAAAAATCAACCCCTTAACAACTTAGAGACAACTACTACAGGGGTTCATCCCGTTATACTCTTCTCATAAGCAAAAAATAACAATTAACTTTATTAAAAAGAATTTACAAATCTTTTGACCCCTTGTGCTAGGAGTTGTGGAGGATTTAAGGGTTTTTATTAAAATTTTTGTTTCATATTTTGTAAAATAAAGCATACCTATTAAGTTATGCGCATTATGAATAGAGTATATTATAAAGGCTAAGTATGAGTTACTTATCAAACGACATTACAGATAGAAATCTGTTAGAAGCAATTTACCAAGAGATGCAGACAATAAAAGAAGCATTTATGAGCGTACCAGATTACCTTGAAATTTCAGAGGTAGCAAAGTTTAATGATTTAAGTCCCAAAACCCTATACAAGAGAGTTGTAAGCAGTGGAGATTTTGAAGAAGACGTTCAATATAAAAGAGTTGATGGTAATATCAAAGTTTCAAAAACAATATTACACCTATTAACAAGAAAAAGAAGAAAAACTTCTAAAGTGTCTAAATAATGAATGCAGTTCAATTGAAGCTACAACAGTTAGCAGACCCAAGATTTAACAATGTTACTTTTTCTAAATCAGCTTCTATATATGAAAAGGGTGGCATTTGGCAAATTGATGGAAGAGTGTATCACGGCACTACATTTGAAAAAGTTAGAAAATCTACTCGCAAGAAAGCAACAGTAGCAAATAAAAAATGGATAGAGAAAAACTTTGAAACTATTCTTTGGGATTTATGTGATTACAAAAAAGAGATTGATGAAAAACTCAACGAAGGCAAGATACAAAAGAAGACACTTTTCTCTGTGTTTGCCCAAGGTGTTTTAGATAGAAAGTTTGTGACGGTTGATGATGAAGAGTATGGAGTAAGCAAACATACTATGCATGACTACAATAAAAAGTTTAATAAATATATTTTACCTTTCTTAGAATCTTACTTCATTGAAGATATTGATATTGATTTGGTACAAGAATGGCAACAGTGGGTTCTCAGCAAAAAGTATCAAACTGGTAAAGAGATGAACCATAGATACAGCGATAAAAAAACACTTAGTATCAAGATGCTCAAAAATATTAGGATAGTGTTAAATATGATACTCAAAGAAGCGGTCATTAAAAGGTTGATAACTATTAACCCACTTACAGTAATTAAAGTCCCTGCTAAAAGTAAAAAAGGGAGAAAACCAGTAAGCTATTTAACACTTGAAGATATTAAAACTATTATGGACGGACTTGATAATTTTACTGCTGATGTTACAAGAGCTATGGATAGCAGAATAAGAAAACAGTTCAAAAATGTATTTTTATTTATGATTGGAAGTGGTTTGAGAAGTGGTGAAGTTATTGGTCTGCAGTGGGATGATATAGATTTTGAAAATGAAACAGTATCTGTAAATAGAAGAATCAGAGAAGGAGATATAGACAAACCAAAAACTGCTTCTTCTATTAGAACCATTCCTATATTAAAGGAAGCAATGGATGCTCTCATAGAACAAAAAGAAATCTCTGGAAGTGATACTTGGGTTTTTACCAACCGATACTATACTGAATATTCAAGTGCTGGACAAATAGATTGGATGTATAAAAAGGTCTTGAAGTATGTTGGATTGCCAGAGGGAAGGCTCTATAACTTGAGACACACGTTTGCTACTAACTTGATTCATAGTGAAATAGAAACTATAACGACTGTTAGTGGATTACTTGGTCATAATGATAGCACAGTAACACAAAATACATATATTTCTAATGTGGTTAAAAGTACTAATATCAAGGGGAGAAGTATTTTTGGATAGTGCTTGAAAGCACCTATTTATGGTGGTTCTGGTGAGATTCGAACTCACGGTACGGTTAAGTACACATCCTTTCCAAGGATGCACCATCGGCCACTCGGACACAGAACCATTTGATTTGTTTTTCTTATATCATAGCAATACAAAATCTACGCTTTATCTACGCACTTGACTTTTTCAAGCAACTTTATTCTCTGAAAGTCCCTATTATAGGGGTTCTCTTTGATACTTCATGAGTTATTCGAACTCTCGGTACGGTTAAGTACACATCCTTTCCAAGGATGCACCATCGGCCACTCGGACACAGAACCATAAGAAAGAGTGACATTCTAGCGAGTCTTTTATTTAACCTCGCTAAAATACATCTTTTTTGTATCAAAAATGATATAACCACTATAGGGTAGAGTGATAGAAAAAGCCTCCTGAAGCGAAATTTTTTTTACTATACTCATAAGTGAACGAATCACCCCTGCATGTGTTACAACCAAAACAGTCTCCACTCTTTTCTCTGCTAAGTACTCTAAAAAAAATGCCTCGACTCTTTGAATATAGAGCGAATACTCTTCCCCATCAAGAGCCTTAACCCACTGCAAAAAATCCTTATACTCTATCCTATCTTCTGCAACTATGGTATCAAAACTCTTTCCCTCATGCCTACCCCATGACTTCTCTCTTAACTCTTTGGTGTAGATAGCTTGAGATACTTGCTTAAAAGGTTTTAAAGTCTCTCTTGCACGTTTCAAATCTGAACAGTAGACTAAATCAAAGGAGCTATTTTGAAAAAGTGTTGCTAGAGTTTGTGCATCCTTCTCTCCTTTACTAGAGAGACCTATATCTAAGTGTCCGTTATAGCACTGCAGATACTCTGGCACTACTTCACCATGGCGAATGAGCGTTATCTTCACACAAGACCTACTAAAATGGCATTTAAGAGGAGGAGTTCTGTCAGTTCTATACTAAACCCATAGATATCACCTGTAAAACCACCATAGCGTTTTATAAAAAAGCTCTTTATAACAAACACTATTCCAAACGTTAGGAGTAACAAAGAAAATGAGTCAAAGAAAAAGGTGAGTAGCAGGGTATAGCTAAAAGCCATCCAGACTTGCCAAGACTTCAACTCCTCTTTTGCTAAGCTGCCCATACCACTAGGGCTCACATAAGGAAAAAAGTAGATAGCGAAAACTGTTGCTAAACGAGGTAACATAAGAACGATAGGTAAGAGATAAAACATATTAAAAGCCGCTAGAGAGGAGGCTTTTAAGATTAAAAACACTCCTCCAAAAATCATTCCCATCCCACCATTATGAGGATCTTTCATCACATCTAAAGCTCTCTCTTTTGGAACGTAGAGTCCATCTATGGTATCGCTCAGTCCATCAAGATGCAGCGCACCAGTAAGAAGCACCCATAAAGCGAAGATAATGACACCCAAGTGAAAAGGGGGAACAAAAGGGGCTAATAACAGATATATTCCATAAAGGAGTGAGCCTAGTAAAAATCCAACCAGAGGGTAGGCCATAACACTATAACCATTGATTCCCTTGCTAAATTCATGAACTCTAAAAAAGGGGAGTGTTGTAAGCATTGAGAGAGCAAGGGCAAAACCCTTTACTACTTCTCTCATTTTATCCTCGTACTTATACCAGCTATAGTGTGGTAGACTTCATCACACTCACTTGCAACAAGCTGTGAGAGCTTACCATTTATATCTATAAACTCACGGGCTAACTTATTTTCAGGAATAACCCCAGCCCCAACATCATTTAAAACAAATACTATTGTGTTTGGAAGTGTTAGTAGTTCTCTAAGCTCTTTTTGCATCGCTTCAAAACTCCGTTTATGATACATCATGTTGTTTATCCACATACTCAGACACTCCACTAGTACTAGTTCATCTCTATCTTTAATCGCCCCATATAAATCAAGAGACTCCTCTAGAGTTATAAAACTCTCTTCTCTCTGTATTTTATGTGCTGTGATGCGCTCTTGCATCCCCGCATCGATAAATTCAGTAGTTGCTAAATAGAGTGGTTTTTTCTTTGATAAAGAGAGTGTGTACTTTTCGGCATTAAGGGACTTCCCACTCTTAATACCACCTATAAATAATGCTTTCATTTTAAAATTATAGCAATACTCTATTTATTTTAGCTATTATTACGAGATAAAATTAAAAAAGGTTCTAAATGTTAAGTATATCCTCCTTTTTACAGCTTTTGAAAGAGTCTTTTCGTGACTTAATGCCAATTATATTAGTGATTATGTTTTTTCAACTTGCTATCATTCAGAGTGTTCCTGAGAACTGGTTAAGCACTACTATTGGACTAGCTATTGTTGGTGTTGGTCTTGCTATCTTTTTACTTGGTCTTGAAGTTGGTATTTTCCCTGTTGGAGAGGGTCTTGCAAGTGATTTTGCACGCAAAGGTTCTACAAAGTGGATAGTTATTTTTGCCTTTATGATTGGCTTTGGTACGACTGTTGCGGAGCCTGCTCTCATCGTAATCGCTCAAAAAGCAGCAAGCATAAGTGCAGGACGCATTGATGCTACAACCCTAAGAATGGTGGTAGCATTTAGTGTTGGTTTTGCCATCGTTCTTGGAGTATGGAGAATTATCAAAGGACACCCTATTCACTACTATATAATTAGTGGATATATCATGGTTGTGAGTGCTACTGTGTTTGCACCCAAAGAGATAGTTGGTCTTGCTTATGACCTTGGAGGTGTTACTACTTCTACCGTTACAGTACCACTAGTTGCCGCACTAGGGATAGGCCTTGCATCTACTATCAAAGGAAGAAATCCTGTACTTGATGGCTTTGGACTTATCGCCTTTGCTTCACTTACTCCGATGATTTTTGTACAGTTTTACGGTATTTTTGTTTATGAGTTTATGGATATTACACCTCTTAAAGAGGTTATCGCTCCTGTTGCAGCAGGCTTAGCACCAGCGAAACAAGCAGTAGCAGCAACAGCGGCACAGTTTGACTTTAAAATCATAGATATTTTAAAAGGACTTGGGGGTGTAGTCGTTGATGTTGTCCCTATCTTGGCTGTTATTCTTTTCTTTCAATATATCATCCTTAAAAAACCAATTGACAATCTTAAAAATGTAATCATCGGTTTCGGTCTTGTTATCCTCGGCCTTGATGCTTTTATTGTTGGTTTAGAGATGGGACTCTTCTCTGTTGGTGAGACAATGGCCTTTGAGCTTACACGTTATGATAATAACTTTATCATCTACTCTTTTGGCTTTCTAATAGGTTTCTCCACAACAATGGCAGAACCTTCACTCACTGCCATTGCAAGAAAAGCAAAAGAGATCAGTGATGGAAAGATAAACGATTTTGTTCTTCGTCTTTTTGTAGCCCTAGGAGTTGCCATTGGTATCTCACTTGGAGCTTACCGTATCGTTGTTGGAGGAGAAATAGTTTACTACATTATGGCAGGATATCTCTTTGTTATCGCACTTACTTTTATGGCTCCCAAGTACATTATTCCTATCGCTTATGATAGTGGGGGAGTAACTACTTCGACAGTTACTGTTCCTTTGGTTGCAGCTCTAGGACTCGGACTCGCTACAAATATTGATGGTCGAGATCCACTGATAGATGGGTTTGGACTTATTGCGTTTGCCTCACTCTTTCCTATGCTTACAGTTATGCTCTACGGAATCATTACTGAGAAGATGGGTGTACAAGGAGTTCATGAAAAAGAGTTAATCCATCAGGATGAACTTCGCCATGCTATAGAAGATGTTCACAATATGGACCTCTCTACAATCAACATTCAAGGAACAGATAAACGCCACTCTTACGAGATGCCTTTCTCTGCCGTTCATGTCATAGTCCCAAAAGCTAAAGAGGAAAAAGCTCTTATAGCGGCTCGTAATGCTGGTGCTCGTGGTGTTACTATAACCAAAGCACATGGAATGGGATTAGAGAAAATGGAAAACCTCTTTAACAGACTTCATGAAGGGGATCAAGACTCAAATCTTATGTTTATTACACAGACTAAAAATGTTGATAATATTATAAAAACTATTGTTGATGAACTCGATATTACAGGTGAAGGAGCAGGAATAGCCTACTCACACCCAATCACACACCTTAAAGGTTTAACACTTAAACTAGACGATTTATAAAAAGGGTTTATTATGAAGTATGATTTTTCAAAAGTACTCAACACAGATGGTGTAGCACTTCAAGATTTTATCGATAGCTATACATCTTGTGTTATAGTCGCTGATGAAGATGATAGAATTCAAAAAAGGTTAGAGTATTACAAAAAGATTTTTAAACTCTTTGAAGAGGAGTTCGAATCTTCTGACCTAACAAAAATATTTAGAGAGTTAGCTCTTTTTAAAATATCTAATGATATTCCCTATATTATAATTTCAAATGAGATTTACTCACTAAAAAATCTCCTTATTAGTAATATTCAAGGAGAAGATATAAACCTTGATATTATCAATATTTTAACACTCTTTAGAGAGATAAATAATCAAGTAGCCCAGATATACCTTATAAAATATACAGATAGACTAACCTCCATCAATGCAGTAAGAAGAAACTCCCTCTCAGATCTAGTTGAAAAAAATATTATGCGCCATTATGAAGCACATCTTGTCTGGCTTTCTGATCTTGCAAACCATATAAAAGATAAAAACAGAACAAACTTTCCCCAACTAGATGAGAAGATATGTACCTTTGGAAAATGGCTCAATGGTGAAGCGAAACAGCTTATCCAAAACAACTCGAAATACAATGCACTTAAAAAAGCACATATTAATTTACATCTCTTTGCTAAAAAGATTTTTAATATACTCGATAAAGAGGAGTATCATATCCTTATCACTTATCTTGAAAAATGTGAACTCATTTCACTTAGTATAGGGACAGAACTTGCTCTTTTAGATAACATTCTTATAAACAAAAAGTTTGCCAAAGACTCTCTTACTGGAGCACTGAACCGTCAAGCACTCAGAAGTGTTTTTGAGAGTCAATACGAACTCTCTCATGCAACAAGCAACCCTTTTATTCTAGCCATGTGTGATCTTGACTTCTTTAAAAATATCAATGATAGTTATGGTCATATAGCAGGAGATAAACTTCTTACACTATTTGTGAAAACAGTAAAACGACATATCAGAAACTCTGATGTTATCATTCGCTATGGTGGAGAAGAGTTTGTTATTATATTACCAAGTATCCATAAAGAGAAAGGGTATGAAGTTATCAATAAAATTCGTCAAAGTTTTGAAGAGACAGTACTCACTTTTGATGGACAAGATATTCAAGCAACAGTGAGTTTTGGAATGATGGAGATAGAACCGGAGTACTCATTTAAGAAGAGCTTTATCGATGACTATATCATGATCGTAGATAAAAAACTCTATACAGCCAAAGAGATGGGTAGAAATAGAGTCGAAGTTCTTTAAAAGATCAAGTCATCGTAATCGAACTGTTTTATATCAACATAAAACTTCTTCTCTTTGAGAATAATTCGATTATCTTTTCCCACTCGTTTTTGAAATTTTTTAACAATTTTTTCTTGCTTTTTTTGAGAAATATCTAGCTTTTTCATATACTTTTTGAGTGATATTACTTTGCTCTTTTTGATCTCTATAGCAGGAACTTCTTCTATCTCAGCTTCTAAATGTTCCACTTCAGGTTGTGTTAGCATTAACTGTGTTGAGAGTGTTGTTAAAATATTTTTGAGCTGTTCATCTTTTTCTCTATAAACCTGCTCTATCTTTTTACGCTCTTCTATAAGCATCAACTCTTTTTGATCTCGAAGAGAACGAGTCTCATTCTCTAACATCTCAACTCTCGATTGAAGTTTACTGTTTTGCTCTTGTAAAAGTTTATAGTATCTCTCATCATTTGAAGTAGACTTTTGAGGGGTCGCTCGTTTAACAGTTTTAGCTGTTGCTAAAGGGTCAATAACTACCATTTTTATACCATCAACAAGCACTACCTCAAGTGAACCACGGCGAATACGGTTATGAATAGCCTCCTTAGAGACTCCAAAAAAAGCTGCCGCCTCACTCACACTAACTGTTTTCATAATGTATCCCTTATCTCATGTTTTCAAAGACTAAAGGAGCATCCCAGTCCTCTTCACGAACCATCTTCATTACTTTTTGAAGATCATCAAGTTTTGCACCTTTTACACGGATACTATCACCCTCTATCTGTGCATTAACTTTTAACTTCATCTTTTTAATCTCTGCTGTAATTTTTTTTGCTTCTTTAGACTCAATGTAGTCAACAACTTTAAAAGTCACTTTTCTATTGCCACCACTTGAGTCTTCAACGCGAAGTTCATCAAGTACTTTTGAAGAGAGACCTTGCTTTAAAAACTTACTAATTACGATATCTTTAAGAGCATCTAGTTTATTATCAGAAGAAGCGATCAGAACTAATGTTTTTGCTTTTTCGTTATATGTCACTTCAAAAGTTGTTCCCTTAAAGTCATAACGGTTAGAGACTTCTCTATCTACCATGTTGATAGCATTTTTAAAATCTTGCATATCTATTTTTGCACTAATATCAAATGAGTGTTCTTTTGCCATACTATTTAATCCTCTTTTTCTTTTTTTGTTATTATAACATACTACTCACGTTAGTCTAACCAACACTTAGAAAAGAGGGCTGCTGGCATTGGCTTATCAAAATAAAACCCTTGAATAGTATCACAATCCATCTCTTTGAGTATCTCTACTTGACACTTCTCTTCTACACCCTCAGCTAAAACACTTAAACCAAGAGAGTGTCCCATCGCAATAACCGCTTTTACTATTGCCTTATCATTCTCATTTTTTCCTATGTCTTTGATAAAGCTTCGGTCAATTTTCAACTCATTTATCTCCATCATTTTGAGGTTTCCAAAGGATGAGTACCCCGTCCCAAAATCATCAATAGCCATCTTATAGCCTATCAGCTTCAAAGATTTCATAATTTTATTCGCATGAGAGTTATCTACCATAAGGATCTCCTCTGTCAGTTCAAGCATTATATACTTACAGAGATGTCCATACTTCTTTTGAAATTTTTGCATAATTGAAAAAAATCGTTGATGATGAAAGAGTGCATTTGAGATATTTACAGAGATAGTGAAGTTTAATTTTCCTTGAGTATCATACTCTTTTAAAAGGTTGTATGCCTTATCTATCATAATAAGGTCGAGTTTATACAGAAGGCCTGTATCTTGGGCTAAAGGGAGAAAAATATTTGGTGTTAAAACTCCTTTTTCAGGATGATTCCAACGAACAAGTGCTTCTGCTCCAACAAGTCTACTTGTTGCTACATCAACTTGTGGTTGCAGATAAAGTTCCAACTCCCCTCTCTCTATACCCTCATAAAAATCATTCTCTAACTCTAAAATTTTTGAGCTACTACCACTATCTTGAGCAAAGAAACTAAAACGATTCTTCCCATCTTTTTTAGACTGATACATCGCTATATCTGCAGACTTCTGTAGTGTCTCCATACTTGTTCCATGCTCTGGAAAAAGAGAGATCCCTATACTAAGAGAGATATGAAAAGAGAGTTCATCAACTTCAATACTACTTCTAAGGGCTTTTTGTATTCTTTTAGTCAGAATCTTTATCTCACTCTCAGATTTAAAGTCATTGATGATAACAGTAAACTCATCACCCCCTAGACGGAAAAAGTAATCACTATCACGTAAAACATCGCTAATGAGTTTACCCGTTTGTACAAGAACTATATCTCCTGCTTTATGTCCTAAAGAGTCATTAATACGTTTAAAATTATCTATATCAAAAAGAAGTACTGCTAACCTACTCTGATCTCTTTGTGCCTTTTTTAGTAAGTATTCTGAGTGAATATTAAAATAGTGTCTATTATAGAGACCGGTAAGGCTATCATAGTTCACAAGTTTCTCAATCTTCTTAACAGCTATAGTCTTTTCCGTAATATCTATAAATGTCCCTGCAATAACCTTTCTTCCATCAAGTTCAACTTGGATGCCATCTACGTGTACATATTTAACATTTCCATCCGTATCAACTACCTTTACACAGAAATCTCTCTCACACTCTTCTCCTAGAATCTTTTTCTGCAAGTTCTCTGCAACAAAAGCTCTATCATCCTCATGAACAAAGGTAAGGGGGTTCATATTTAGAAGTTCTGAGTTTGTATACCCTGAAAGCTGTTCTAATCTTCTATTTACATAGACAAACTTCCCATCTTCAATAATATATGCACCAACTATAGAGTTTTCAACCATAAGACGATACTTTTCACTCTCTTGTATTTTATTCATAACCTCACCTAAAATGTTGGACTCCCATCAAAAGATCCAAAACCGCCACCAAAAGAGGCAAAATTAGGATCCATGAAACCATATTGAGCTGACTTCATTCGAAGCTTCTCTATATCTGCTTTACTAGAAATATTTTGGGGACAGACAAGAGTACAAGCATTACACAGAGTACAGTCCCAAATACCATTGTTTTGAATATCTGTTACTTTTTCTTCTGTAGCATCTTCACGTTTATCACTCACATACTTCCAAACACGGGTGAGTGCAAATGGCCCTAAAAACTCTTCATTTACAGCATAAACAGGACATGAACTATAACAAGACCCACAGAGTATACAGTCACTCTGCACTTCATTTATCTTCTCATCTTCATGGTCAAGGAGTACACTCTCACTCTTAGCAGATAACCAAGCCTTTGCTTTTGCATTAAAGGCATATGATTTATCCATATCAACAACAAGGTCTCGTATCACTGTAGCATTTCGTAGAGGCTCAATCTTATCTCCATCTGAGACTTTATAGGCACAGGCTAATACCTCTACCTCATTTACACGCATAGAACATGAACCACAAACACTACTACGACATCCACTACTATATGTCAAAGTATTATCAAGATCTGTTTTAATAAATGCTAGAATTTCTAAAAGTGTTGCATCTTCTAAAGATGTATCGTAACTAACAAACTCTTCACCACGTTTTATACTAACTTGCATCCTCAGCTCCTACTATATAATGAGCACCACAACTCACCTCTCTTGCTAATGCACTAGAGACAACAGTTTCTGCAACATCTAAGATATTTAAAAACTCCATAAACTCTATTAAGTTTGTGTTATAAATTTTTGAACTATCACTCACCCCAAATTTTTTAATATTTTGTTTAATATTTTGAATTTCTGTTTGTGCCTCTTCTAGCTCTTTTTTTGTTCTGACAATACCCACATTTTTATAAAAAAGATCTCCAATATAATCACGTTTAGCATAAAAATCTAACTCATTTTTATAAAACGCTATTGTATCTATAACTGTTTCTCCTCTTTTAAGAGCTGTTTTGACTCCAGACTCTTTAGCATATAAAGCAGCATTCAAACCCGCCTCTTTCCCAAAAACAACTATCTCTAAAAGAGCATTACCACCCAAACGATTACCACCATGAACTCTATGATTTGCACACTCTCCACAAGCAAACAGACCACTCAGAGATGTTTCAGACTTATGATCAACAGCTATACCACCCATCGTGTAATGTGCCACAGGCTTGATAGGGATTAAATCATGTACTGGATCTATATTTTCATAGAGTTTTGCAAGCTTTCTCTCCTGCGGCAGACTATCATCAATAAACTGCTCACCAAGATGTCGTATATCTAAAAATATCTCTTCACCATTTTTTATCTCAGTATCTATAGCACGACTCACTTCATCACGAGGGGCTAACTCGTTAGTAAAACGCTCTCCCTTCGAGTTTAGAAGATATCCACCCTCTCCTCTAGCAGACTCCCCAATAAGAATACTAGAGTTTTTTAGTGCAGTTGGATGAAACTGCACAAACTCCATATCTATAAGCTTAGCACCTGCTCTTGCTGCAATAGCAATGCCATCACCTGTTGAAGCAGTTGAGTTTGTTGAGTTTTTTGCATAAAGACGACTGTAGCCGCCACTTGCTAAAATCACAGCACCTGATTCATAGCTTTTTACCTCTCCACTACGAATATCAAGCATGCGAACACCACAAACAGAGCTATCTTCTGCCTTTAAAAGTTCTAAAAGATACTGCTCATTTAAGATATCTATTCCAGCTTCTAAAACCTTATCATACAGAGTATGTAGTATTTTAAGACCTGTGTAGTCTTGTGCATAACAGGCACGAGGAGCAGAAGCACCACCGAGAGTTCTTTGTGCTATCTTTCCATCTTTCGTTCGAGAGAAGCAAACACCTATACTATCTAGCCATGCTACCGCAGAGGGTGCTTCGTTACACATAAAACGAATCGCCTCTTCATCTGCTTGACCATGTGCAGACTTTAAAGTATTTACTACATGTGCCTCCACACTATCTTCACTCATATTCCCAAGTGCTGCATTTATACCGCCTTGAGCCATACATGTTTGACTTCGTGTTGGATACTCTTTTGAAAGAACTAGAACATCTACACCACTCTCTTTTGCATGAAGTGCTGCTGTAAGACCAGCACCTCCAGCACCTATTATTATTACATCATACTTTATACTCATGTATTTTCTCCCTTACTAACTTCCATTATAAACATTGCACCATTCTGTGTGTTTTCAACTCTTAAATGTCCACGATGATAATCTTCTATTATCATTTTTGACATATATAAGCCTAAACCTGTTCCATTTTTCTCTCGTTTTGTAGAGAAATAGGGATCAAATATTTTGGGAAGTATATCCTCTTTTATCCCACCCGCATTATCTTCTATCTCTAAAACAACACTCTTTTTCAGAGTGTAACTTCTCAGAACTATTTTTGGATTTTCTATATTGTTATTGACTAACTGATCCTTAGCATTATTAAGAATATTTAAGATAACCTGCATAAGTTCATTCTCATGAACATCAATTTTTTCTTTCGAATCAAGATCTAGCTCACACTCTATAAGAGCTGATTTTAAACTATCTTGTATCAGCTCCATAGACTTCTCTACAATAGAATCAAGATTTACAAGAACGGAAGCCTTATTTGGTTTGTAGTAGTTACTAAAATTATCTATAGTCTTGCCAAGATTTTGAACATACAGAGATATCTTGTCTAACCGTTCTAAGAGAAAAACTAAAAAATCTTGCTGCTGCTTCTCATCAGAGAGATCATATTTCTCCAGTTCTATTGCTGTTTTAAGTGTTATCTCTGTAGATGCTATGGCACTTAAAGGCTGTTTCCACTGATGTGCAATCATGCTCAACATCTCACCCATCTGTGCTAAACGAGACTGATGGAGGAGAAAGGCATCTTTCTTGTCAAGCTCTATTTGATTTAAAATCTTTTCGGTTATATTTTGAACAGTTCCATAAGTTTTTAAAGGTTTCCCCGCAGAAGAGAAAATTGTCTTGCCTCTCTCATAAACATACTTAACAGAGCTGTCAGGCATTAAAAGTCTATGTTGTATTTCATAACACTCTTGATTATCTAAAGACTCCCTATACTTCTTTTCTACCATAATAAGATCATCAGGATGAATTCTATCTCGAAAATTTTCATACAGATTGTCTACTTGCTCTTTTGGTATATCAAAGATCTCATAACTCTGCTTTGAGCACTTTAACTTTTGTGTCTCTAAATCATAAATCCATGAACCAATATTTCCAATTTCCTGTGCGACCTCTAACTCATATACGGCTTCTTCTACTTTAGTTTCTAGTGTTTCATTGAGTTCAATGAGCTCACCTTGAAGTTTTTCTAGTGCACTGTTTTGTTTCTTTAAAAGAGAACCCCTATATAGAAGTCCGAATAGAAAAATAAGTGTTAAAACAACTATCTCTTTTATATATTCATAGTTTACACCCTTAGTGTAGTTTACAAATACCCACTTGTTTAAAATAGTCTGTAACTCTTCAGGATGAATACTAGCGACAAGCTTATTCATAATTCCAAAAAGTATTGGATCATCATTACGAATGGCGAAACAGACTTCTATAGGCTCTTTAAACTGTCCATTTATTTTTAAATGCTGTTTTGAAGCATGTTGGATTTGATATGCTGAACTCATCATAATATCTATATGACCAAAGAATTTTCCCTGCTCTACACCAGCTAAGCCCTCACTAATATGATCAACCTCATGTAGTTTTATACTAGGGTATAACTGCTTTAAAGACTCTATAAATGAGTTTCCTTTCACAACTGAAAACTGTTTATGTATAACAGAACCTACATCTAATATATAATTTTGGTCATCTTTTGTCACTATCACTAAGGGCTCATCATAATAAGATTGACTAAAGTTAACATATCTATTTCGCTTGGGAGTAGCAGCTGCCATAGGTAAGAAGTCACACTTTCTTTGAGCTATAGCATGTAAAGATTCATTCCATGTTTTTGTTTCATATAGTTTAAAATTTATCTGTGAATTTCGTTTTATTAACTCCAACAGACTAGAGCCTATACCGATAAATCGAGAATTTTCAATAGCACTGTAAGGAAGTGTATCTGGCTGAGTACAAAAATTAATGTACCCTCTCTTTTTCAGATAAGCTTGTTCCTCTTTATTAAAGTAGACTTTATTACTATTATAAATGAGTTTTTCTATATTTAAAGCTTCTGTTGTAACCCCTAAAATATTATAAATATCATAAATACGTTGTACTTTATTGTCTGAGATGTGACCAAGACTAATACTATCTTTATGGGCTAGTTTCTTCAGTTCTTCTGCTTCAAATGTTAGAGCAGCACGTGTCTTATTTTGTTGATTATATCTTTTAAAGATGATATCTACACTTTCAGGTATATGTTCAAAAGCATATTTCCACCCTTTTAAAGAGGCTTGTTTAAATGCTTCTACTGCCACAGAATCACTCTGTAAAAACTCTTGAGAGGTAAAGAGAAGATCACTATAGAGATCAAAGCCTTCATCTTTGGATGTAAAACTTTTGTACTCTATACCCATCTGTTTTAAAATATATGGTTCATTTGAGATATATGCAGAGTATATATCTACTTTTTTATCAACAAGATCTTGAAGATTTCCAGTATGCTCTACCTTCATTAAAGAATCAAGCTTTACATTATGTGCCTTTAAAACGGCTTCTATAGAAGCACTCTGAACAAGATCAGTAGTCTGCATAATTCTTTTTCCAGAAAAGTCCTCAATTTTATTTATATTTGAAGATTTCAATGTTAATAAGATACTTGGTGTAGATTGGAAAATAGCAGCAAGGAGAGCAAATTTTTCTCCCATGCTATCATAACGAATAATATCAGCCCGACCAACACCAAAAGTAGCATTTTGTGCTAAAACTTCTGCCTTAACATCTATACCATACTTATAGGGATGAAGTTCTACATCTAGCCCAGCCTCTTTATAAAATCCCTTCTCAATTGCAATATAATAACCGGCAAACTGAAACTGATCAAACCAGAGAAGCTGTAAAGAGACTTTTTTTAGTGGTTCTGCTGCGAATAGTGTAAGGAAAGAGAATAATAGGAGAAGCAGAAGCGGTCTTATCATAATAAATCCTAATAATTGTTTATATTTAATTATACCACAACAGTTAAGAAGTAGTATCGTATAACTCTTAATACTCCAGCGATAATTAAAAACCATATAAATTTTAAACGTACTAAACCAGCAACTATAGTAAGTGGATCACCAACAAGTGGAAGCCATGAGAATAAAAGTGCAAAATATCCATACTTATGACCAAAGTAAAAAGATTTTTTTCCAATCTTAGATTTGAGTAGTTTTGATTTAGAGCTTGAATAGAGATAATAGCCTAAATAATAGTTCACAATGATGGCTAAGATATTACCACTTGAAGCACTTACCATAGCGTTTAGTGTTGACATATCACTCTTTAAGGCGACTATAAAAGCAGCCTCAGAGGAGAAAGGGAGAATAGTAGCGGCAAAGAATGCAGTAATAAAGAGGGAGAGTTCTGCCATAAGAGGCTAGAAACTCTCTTTTATATTTTGGGCCACACTCGCTATAAGTTTATCCCGAGCTTCAACAGAAGTCCAAGCGATATGAGGAGTGATATAGAGATTATCACTATCTCTTACATTTAAGAGAGGATGATCTTCTCTCATTGGTTCTTTTGTTAAGACATCTAATCCAAAAAAGAGATTTTTTTCATCAACGATTTTGGCAACAGCCTCTTCATTGATAATACCACCACGACCAAGATTTAAAATAGTTGCACCCTCTTTACAACGACTTAGTGCCTCATAATCAAGAAGATTATCTGTCTTCTCATTGAGTGGTGCATGGATAGTAATGATGTCACAAGTCTCTAGTAACTCATCTAAATCTACTGACTTATAAGGCTCATCACGTTTTACACCACTTGTAGAGAAGTAGACTACTTCTGCTCCAAATGCAGTAGCGATAGTAGCGACACCATGACCGATAGCTCCAAGCCCAATAATCCCCCATTTTTTACCTTTAAGTTCAAAAAATGGCTGACTCACATCAGTAAAAATCTTACTTTTAGAGTATGCTCCACTCTTTACACTCTCATCATAATAACGAGAGTGCCCTAAGAGATAAAAAAGCATAGAGAATGTGTGTTGTACAACTGAGTCAGTAGAGTATCCTGCTACATTCTTAACCTCTATCCCTAACTCTTTTGCAGCATTTAAGTCGACATTGTTCATCCCTGTTGCTGCGATGCAGATAAGTTTTAACTCTTTAGCTTCTTCCATAAACTCTTTTGTTATAACAACCTTGTTCGTTACTATAACAGTAGCGTCTGTTATTCGATGAACTGTTTCATCCGTCGCTGTTGTTTGATAGACTTCTACCTCTCCAAGTGTATTAAAAACAGAAAGATCCGTCGCTCCAAAAGTGAGAGCATCAAGTAAAACTATCTTCATTTAGTTATCTTTTATCCCCTCTATAAGCTCACGAGATTTCTCTAGTGCAGCTTCTACTTCATCAAAAACAAGAGCAACCGCTAAACGACGCCCTTTATGTGCATCTGGTTTTCCAAAAACACGCACAAAAGAGTTGTCCGTAAAGAGAGATTCATCTACATTTATCACAGGAGCATTTGAGTGACTCATATCTGTTTTGTATGCTGCTGAAGCACCATCACCATAGAAAGTAAATCCAAGTGGTAGACCAAGAACTGCACGTAGATGTAGTGCAAACTCACTCTGAGACTGTGTTATAAGTGTAACCATACCAGTATCGTGTGGACGAGGACTTACTTCACTAAAGTAAACTTCATCCCCTTTGATGAAAAGCTCAACACCAAAAAGACCACGACCACCAAGACCATCAGTGATAGCCTTTGCCATCTCCTCTGACTTCTGTTTTGCAACTGCACTCATCTGCATTGGTTGCCATGAAAATACATAGTCACCATCTCTCTGCTCATGCCCGATAGGTTCACAAAATACAGTTTCACTTCCATTACGCGCTGTTAACATAGTAATCTCATAATCGAAATCAACAAATGCCTCAACGATTAACTCACTCGCATCACCACGAGCCTCTTTTGCTATCTCCCATGACTGTTCAACATCTTCAGCAGATTTAAGTACAGACTGACCATGCCCTGATGAACTCATAACAGGTTTTATAACACAAGGATAACCCATACGAGCAGATGCCTCTCTTAAGCCCTCTAGAGTTGTAACAAACTCATAAGGACCAGTATGAAGACCTAAAGTCTCTGCTGCAAAAGTACGAATGTTTTTACGGTTCATAGTCTTACTTACAGCACTAGCATTTGGAATAACGTTATATCCTTTATCTTCTGCTGCAAAAAGAGCATCGATACTAATAGCTTCAATCTCAGGTAAAATATAATCTGGTTTTTCACGGTAGATAATCTCTAAAAGAGCATCTTTATCTTGCATATTTACAACATAAGAACGGTGAGCAACATGATGCGCTGGAGCATTTTGGTAACGATCAACAGCTACTACTTCGAGACCTAAACGCTGTGCTTCGATAGCGACTTCTTTTCCAAGTTCGCCAGAACCTAGTAACATTACTTTTTTTGAGTTTGATTTGAGGGGAGCAGAGAATTGCATGGGATAAAATTCCTTCATAAAATATTGAAGGAATTATATCAAAATTGAGGTTAATCTAGTTTTTCAGACCTATAAGAGTTTGAAGAAGTTGATCTGAAGTCGTAATAGTTTTACCGTTCGCCTGGAAACCACGCTGAATAATAATAAGTTGAGTCAGAGCCCGTGAGAGGTCAACATTTGATGCCTCTAGTGCAGAACTTTGAATAAATCCACGCCCAGCAGTAGCCGCTGTACCAATAATAGGATTCCCCGAGTTGGCAGTCTGAATATAGACATTCCCACCCTCTGTTGAGAGACCTTCATTATTTGTAAATTTAGCCATTGCAATCTGTGCAAGACCAAAAGAACGACCATTTGAGAATGATCCAACTAAAGTACCACTCTGATCGATTCTAATTCCTACTAAATCCCCACCTGTATACCCATCTTGGCTTATTCCAGAAGTTGAAGATTTAGAGTCAAAACTTGTCATACCATCAAAAGTATTTGCAGTACCAAAACTTAAATTAATTTGCTGCTCTGGTGATGAACCATTATTTGCTGTAAATGAGATGTTTGGAGGATTGTATGTAGACATAGCTCCAGAGTTTGTAAAACGAACAGTTCCTGTTCTCTCATTTCTTGGTGAAATAGTATTAATAAATCCAGGTTCAGGAACACTTAGTTTCATATCCCATGTACTACCAGTTGCTGTATCTACCGCTGTTTTTCTAAACTCTGTTCTTAAAGTATGTTTAGAGCCTAGTGAATCGAAAACATCAATCGAACTTGAGTGAGTTGCTGCATTAAAAGCTTGTGAATATGCTGTACCAGTACTTCCTGCTTGAAGATTAGAGTTTAGTGCCACAAGGTTATTTGTAAACTTTGTATTTTTAGAAACACCATTAAGTGTGTTTGCAGTTACTTTAATATTCATATCGTATGAATCATCTGCACCACCAGGGTTAATAATTTTAAATTTACCCTGCTCATCAACTGAAATCTCTATATTTGAACCCTCTACAGTACCATCACCATCTGCATCCACTGCATTTGCTTGCTGTTCCATTGCATTACGTAGTTGTGCCATTGTAGTAAAAGTTTTTATACCATTAACAACATCTATTGATGATGTTGGATCATATTTATATTGGTAAGCAGTTGTCTCTGTTCCATCACTTGTTGCTGTATCTGTTACCGCTAACCCACTATTTGTATTTCCAATTGCAGAGATATTAATGTTATGAGATGCTGACTCACTTGAGTTTGGATTTGAAAGGTTTATTTTATTATTTACAATATCGTATGAAGCGGTAATCCCGGTTATTGCTGATTGAGCATTAATCGCTGAAACATATCTATTACCATTTTGAACATCTGTATTTGTCGCTAAAGCACCACTTGTTGTAATCTGCTTTGTTGATCCATCATCAAGTTGAAAAGTAATATCTAAGTCATTGGCTCCAGATGCAACTGCACCACCATCAGTCTTTGTAGCACTTAAAAATGATATCCAGACACCTTGATCTTTTTGAAGAGAGAATCCTTCTCCAATCTCATTAAACATAACACCAATATCTCCAGAGGCTATAGGACGACCATTTTCATCTACAGCATCTCCTTGTCCAGGATTTGTAATACTATTTGGTGTTCCAGTTGCTACTGTATATGCAGGGGAGAAACTCTCAACCAAACTTCCTGAATTAAGATTTGCTTTAAGCACAACTTCTTGTGTAGGGTTTGCAGGAGTTGTTAATCCTGGTGCAATATTTAAGTTCGTAACTGGAGAAGTTGAGTCAACTTTACCTGTTACATTATCTCGTAACCATCCCTGTGCAATAAATCCATTATTATCAACAAAGTTTCCACCTGCATCAAACTTGAAGTCTCCTGCACGAGTATATTTATAAGTATTTCCACCATCAGGAGAGATTACAAAAAAGCCATCCCCTTGAATAGCAACATCTGTATTTTTATCACTATTTTGAACACTACCCTGAGAGAAAATACGAGTAGCTGATGTTACAGATGAACCAAGACCAACTTGAACAGCATTTTTACCACCAAGAGATCCCTGTGGTGCTGTTGCTATTGACTTTGTTTGTGCCAAAAGGTCTGAAAAGTTTGCACGAGAGTATTTATACCCGATAGTGTTAACATTCGCAATATTATTTGATTCGATATCCATCGCAACTTGGTGCGATTGGAGTCCGGATACACCGGAAAAAAGTGACTTTAACATAATAAATCCTTTTTAAAATTTCATTTCTTAAAGAATATATAGCATGAAGTGTGCCAACTTTGGAAGGAGTGTTTAAGCATCCATCTGAAGGGCTTTTTGCATCATTTGATCAGCAGTAGTAACAATTTTTGAACTTGCATCATATGATCTTTGAAGGATTATTAACTCTGTTAGGCCAGATGCTAACTCATAGTTAGAACCCTCTAGTCGAAAGTTTACAACATCAGCACCTGTAATATTTTGGCCATTTGCATCTTTAAAAAACATTGCTGCACCACTGTTGTTTGTCTCTTGAAAACGTGAACCTGTAAGTCTCTCTAAACCTTGATTGTTTTGAAAATGGAAAACAGCAATTTTCCCAACACTACTCTGAAGCCCATTACTAAAAGTAGCTATAACTTCAGCATTTTTATTTATACTGTAACCAAGTAAATCTCCACTAGGAGTACCATTAGCAGAAGAAGAGCCTGGAACAACAGGTAAGTCCATGGAAACTATTCCTTGGTAACCTTTCCCTAAGTCTATTGCAACAGAAGTTCCATTATTATCAATACTCGTAAGAGTTGAAGAGAGAAGTGATCCAGATGAATCAAATGAGACACTCCCCGTTTGTGAATCATAGGAGATAAGACCATCAGCACTTTTTGTTGTAGCCGTTACATCCCACTGACTTCCAGGAGCATTTTGAACAGCACTCTTCGTAAAAATAAGTTTTAACTGATTTTTTGCTCCAGCAGCATCAATTACCCCAGAACTAACAACAGCTGGCTCTGGTCCAATACCAACATTAGCGATAAATTGAACTTCTGTCGTTGCTTTGGCTGGGTAAGTTAAACTTTTAGGAAAACGAAGCTTCTCTTGAGAACTAACATTCCCAAGTTTTACCTCGTCTAATGTAGTTGTTAATACATTGTCTGTACTAATATTTCCACCGAGTGTTCCAAGAACATAATATCCATCGCCTGAAACAAGATCACTATTTGCATCAAAACCAAATGTCCCATCACGAGTATAGACAGGATTACCGTTACTCTCTACACCGAACCACCCATCCCCAAGAAGGGCTAAGTCTGTACTTCTGTCAGATTGTAGTAAAGCACCATTTGACTCTATCATACTTGTACTCTGAAGACGAACACCATCACCAACTCCATTAGAATCTGTATCAATGGAAGCATCTGTACTTATTCTCTTTTCAAAAAGAGAAGCAAACTCCGCATTGTATCCACGGAATCCAACAGTATTTATATTTGCGATATTATCTGTTACAATATCTATACCAGTAGAGAAGTTTTTTAATCCTGATATACCTGTATAAAAAGCTTGAGTCATCATAATAAACTCCTTTTACTTTTAGTAAATCTCTTTAATTTTATCGAGTGGTAGATATGAAGAACCTACTTTTACAAGTGCTTGTCCCTCTTCAAAACGAACTGATTCTATAGGATATGCACCCATTCTTGTTGTAAGAGCATCTCCCTCTAGATTATTATAACTCGATGTAATGTAGTAAAGTCCACTCTCTGCTTGATTACCATTTGATAATGTTCCATCCCAATCAAACTGATAAACTCCTGCTGGATTTGGTTCAACATCTATAGTATTAACCACATTCCCGTCAGCATCAAGGATTTCAAGTGTTCCATTTGCTATAGCCTCTGGAAAATAGACTTCAAAACTACTTGGAGAACCCTCTTCATAGCTAATAGCATTTGAACCAAGGTCTGCCGTTTTTCCAATTGCAGCTATGGTACTAAACTGTTGTGAGTTTCCAAGAGAAGCTGCAAGACTCTCTAGGGCCTTATTTGTATTATCAGATGCTTCTAAGGTCGCTAACTGTGATGTTTGTGAAAGAATTTTTTCTGTATCTGTTGGTTCTGTAGGATCTTGATACTGTAACTCTACAAGAAGAAGTTTTAAAAAATCATCTTTTCCTAAGACTCCATTTGGATTCCCATCTGCTGTATTTGTTCTTTCAGTTGGAGTAGTTGGTACTGCTATCGCTGCATTTGTACCTGTTGATGTAATAGCCATAATAGACTCCTTTTTCTATGCGTAGTTTGGAACTACGATTTCAAGAGAGTTAAGTATCTCTTCATTTTTTTCTTCATTATCAAAGTAATTGTACTCTTCTCGAGCAGAGCGTTCATTCTGTGAATTTTGCTGCTGTTGTCCAGAAAAACCCTGTTCTGAACTTTGAGAGTTGTTGTTAAAGTTTAATGTAGCATTATTTATTCCACTATTATTTAACTGGACTTTTAAATCATTTACATTCATTGCTAAAGCATTAATCGCTGCATTATTTGAACTAAGATTTATATGTAAGTTTTTACCCCGCTGTACAACAGTAAGCTCTACGGATCCTAAACGCTCCGGATTTAATGCCACCTTCACTCTTGTAAAAGGTGCTTTATAATCTTCAATGGCAGTTTTAACATCTTGAGAGAGATATTTTGTCATCTGTTTTGCTTCATTGAGTTTAACTTCTAAACTATCAGCTTTATTAACATTTAATCCATCTACTTTAAAGTTTGTTGTACTCTCTTGAGTATCACCTCTAAGAAGTGATTCTAGAGAAGCAGCTGGCTTTTGTGTTGTAGTCGGAGCTATAACTTTTGCTGTTGCTACTGAGAAGTCAGCTGTAAAACTACTCTCTTGTTTATTTCCCTTTATACCTTGAAGAAGCATCTTCAAAGTATCATCTGCCTTCTCTTTCGGTGTTTTAGGGTTTGGAGTCACTGTATTGAGTTTTGTTGTAACGAGTTGTTCTGTTGTAATCTCTCTATTTACTTGGGCTTTAAAGAGTGGTGTCGGTTTTTGCTCTTTTACATTAGTAGGAGTACTCTCTT
>Ga0256837_1000854_pt1 | contig 23114 bp, 14 predicted proteins | sample 4562384metaG_FD_185976 | JGI IMG/M metagenome (GOLD analysis project Ga0256837, IMG submission 185976) | Hydrothermal vent microbial communities from Guaymas Basin, Mexico - 4561-384 | ecosystem: Environmental > Aquatic > Marine > Hydrothermal vents | place: Mexico: Guaymas Basin | collected...
TGTTTATCTCCATCTTCATCCATTTTACCCCAGTAAGCTTTCCCTTTTTTAAGCTCAGTAAAATCATTTACAGCATCACTATTTCGTGTATCAAATAGATCCCATTTTGTATTTGCAGTATCATAAGAGTAAACTCTTAAATATTCTGTTCCTGCAGCTATCGATTGATGTGATGTTTTGCTATATGATGAAGATGATGGAGGATTATCTGTAAAATCATAATCAACCATATCTGCTAATGCACTTAAAGAAGAACCACCTGCACCCGCTGCTGTTTGGATTAATGCTCCAAACCCTGGGTTTGAGTAAGTTTTTGCTGAGTCAAGAGTTATAGTATGTGCATTTGAACCATCTGAAGAGATACTATACTCCATAGTTCTTCCTTCAAGAGCTGCATCATAAGTTACTGCAAATGCTGGACCACCATTTTCCTCCATAGTTACATACATAGTATGAACAGGTTCAGTCTCTTTTCCTACAAAATCATCAGTATTTATACGTACTTGTACATAAGAAACAGTATATGTTTTCGCTTTTCCAAGATATGCTGAATTTACAAGTAAACCTTTTGTAAATTTTTCATCTTTTGTGCTATCTATAATAGTATATTTTGTATCATCAGAGATAGAGAATGTACCCTCTGTTGTACCCCCACCTGTTCCACTTGAAAGTAAACCTGTTACACCAAATAGAACCCATTGTTTATCAAGGTTTGCCCCAGCTCCTGTTAATGGAATATACCCAGCCGTAGCAGATGTAGTCGAAAGTGCCATAACTGTAGCTAGACTCAATAAACTTTTTTTATAATTAATCATTTTTAAATCCTTTATTTAATTTTCTTATCGAAATACTTTAGTGCTAGTAATAGTTCCAGCATCTAAAGAGTTTAACTCAAAACGGTAACAACCGTAATAGAGTGCTTTACCCTTAGGGGGTCGAACATAAATAGTGTTGTCACCATTTTCTAACCAAGCTTTATCGAAAGCAAAACGATAATACTCAGTAGCATATACATTTACAAACTGCCCTATCAAACTTTTTGTAAAAGTTGGATAAAAGAGTGCAACTTTAGTCGCCTCTAAATCAGCTGTATAGGGATATGCTGAGTTTATCTCAACACCATTTTCTATATCTGCTGTTGAGACGGGGTCAAAGCTACTATCTGCTATCGCATGGTAGCCTGTAGCTAAACTACAAGCATTTTTGTCAAATAGCGCATCTTGTGTGTCAAAACCGCTATTGCTCCCTGTGGGAGTTATAGTTGGTATACTCCCTGTTCCATTGTTATTATCACTAGTGTTATTGTCATTGGTATCATTATTGTCTGATGTACCACCTGTTCCAGTAGTGTTTGTAGTTTTAGAGCTAGAGTCTGTTTCAACTCCACAACCACTAAAACTAATAATTAAAAAGAACACAAGAACGAAATTTTTCATTCTTAACACTATACACCAGTTTCCAAAATCTTATTCGTTAGGAATATCTGGAATCGAAGGTAGTCCATCTTGTAAAGCTGCAGTGTTTGCACTATTTGAACTACTAACATTAATAGATGGTGTACTTGTATCTACATCGACACTATCAGCACTTCCACCAACACTACCTTCACTCCCGCCACAACCTACTAGCATAAGTGAAACTAAACCAGCTATAATAAAACTAACTTTTTTCATTTTTCATCCTTTAAATTTAGACTAACATCGACACTTAAAAATAATTCTTTAACTAAATCGCTAAAGTTTCGTCAAATAGCTATAAAATAACTATTTAATAAAACTTTAGCAACCAAATCAATGATTTAAGTCTTTGTAATTGTAATACATAGCAATTAGTGTTCCTAAATTGAGATTTTGGATAATTTTATTTATCTCAAGGGTAAAATAGTCGCTATTCTAATACTTTTTCAAACTATTACGAACATCACTTGCTAATATAAGCTTTCTACCCTTTCCAAAATAGGGCTTTTTCTTAATCTTTCCAAAATAGGAGGTATCTCCTCCTAACTTTATCCCTAAAACCAAAGCCATAGCAGTTATAGGGTGTCCAGCATTTGGACTTTCATGTTTTTGACCATTTTTATAAAAACTAAAAATATCTTTTTGACCACCTATAAACATTATAAGAACTGCTGTAAGTCGTGAGGGAATATAGTTTACCACATCATCTAACTTTGCAGCTACCTTTCCATATCTTTCATATTTTTTATTTCGATACCCAACCATAGAGTCCATAGTATTGATAGCCTTATAGATGATAATCCCTGGAAGATTGAAAAGTAAAAGATAAAAGATAGGAGCAACAACACCATCACTCAAATTTTCAGCATAAGTTTCTATAGAAGCTTTATAAATATCACTACTACTCATATCTTTTGTATCACGACTCACTAACATTGAAATAGCTTGATGTTTATCCTCTGCATCTAACACCCCTTGAACTGCATCTCTTAGCATTTTATGGGCTATAAATATAGAAGCTATAATAGAAGTTATAAAAATATTAAGAGATGTTGAAAAAACTTTTAGATAGTCATAGATAGCTATTGAAAAGATTGAAACTATTGTAAGTATGAAAATAACTAACAACAGACCTCTGAAAATAGTATCTTTATAAAATTTATCTTCAAAAAAAGTTATAAGTTCTCCTATATAGATTATAGGGTGTTTTATAAAACTGAATTCTCCGAAAAACTTGTCTATGAAGTAGGCTAGGATAGCTGTTAGGATATTACTTAACAAGAGCTTTTTCTATTAAGTCAATATCCACACTATTTTCAATATGCTCTGCAAAATCTCTAATGGCATCTTTTTTAAACTCTTTAAAATTATAACCCTTATACTCTTCATTGAGTTCTGAAAATATTGAATACCTCAACGCATCACTATCAAACAAACCGTGAACAAAAGTTCCATAGATATTTTTCTTCTTTTTTGCTCGTTTTTTTGTAGTTCCATTATGGATTTCATAACCATCTACCATAGTTCCAAAAAGATTGTAACACCCTTTTTGTACTATCTTCTCTTTTTGAAAAATAACCTCTCCCTTTAATCTTGCAAAACCAATAACCTCTTTATACTCTGATTCTATATTAAAAGGGTCTAAAATCTTTTCAAACATCATCTCATAACCACCACAAATAGCGATAACTTTAGTCATTTTATTTTGTAAAAGAGTCTCAAACCCTCTCTCTCTTAACCACTCTAAATCATCAACAACTCTTTTAGTTCCAGGTATTACTACTATGTCACAACTTTCTATATCATTTGCATTAGAGATAAAACTAAGGTCTATCTCACTATCTACAACTAATGGTTCAAAATCTGTAAAATTACTTATATAAGGAAGTTTAATAACCCCTACTTTTATAATAGCCTTTGAGCTGTCTTGTATATAATTCATAATCGACTGAGAGTCTTCAAATCCAAGATTAAAAGGACGAAAGGGAACAACACCTAAAACAGGGATTTTAAATTTTTGTTCTATAATTTTTACACCCTCATCAAAAAGTGTTAAATCTCCTCTAAATTTATTAACTATTACACCTATAACATTTGTACGAAGCTTTTTAGGAAGAAGATTATACACCCCATAGATAGAAGCAAAAACTCCCCCTCTCTCTATATCTGCTACTAAGATAATTTTTGTATTAAATTCATCGGCTACATAGATATTTGAAAGGTCTTTATCCATTAAGTTTAACTCAACAGGACTTCCTGCACCCTCTGCTACGATAAGCTCATACTCTTGTTGCAATGCTTTAAATGCTCTTTTAACATAAGGTTTAAGAGTTTCAATATCTCGATAATAGCTCCAAACATCTTTATCCCCAACACTTTTCCCATCTATAATAATATGAGCTTGAGATTTTCCACCAGACTTTAACAAAATAGGGTTCATATTAGGAGAGGTTTTTAATCCTATCGCTTCTGCTGTAAAGTATTGAGGTATAGCTATCTCTCCACCTTTATCTGTTACTTGAGAGTTATTAGATACATTTTGCGCTTTAAAGGGAGCTACTTTTATCCCTCTATGGTGTAGTAAATAAGTAATGGCAAAAGAGAGAGTAGATTTTCCTGCATCACTACTTGTGCCGAATATGCTTAGGGAGGTCATTTTTTATCCATAATATAACTCTTTCCACTACTAGGTTTTCCAACAAAAACAGTTATATCTTTTATCTTGGCAAAATTTTTTAAATTTAAATTTGACATTTTCCTACTTCTTGTTAAATGATTTTAATGTGGTATAATTTTATACGGTTCTACTGTGGCTTTATGCAACAGTTAGAGCTGACGCATAAAGTTTAGTAAATCATAACCGTGAAAGGTGTTGATTTTCATGTTAAGAATTATTGTTGTAATTATTGAAGTTGTTAGAGATATGCAAATTATACATCAACAAATTAAACAACCACCTTACTAGCCAACAACATCCGAGAATACCCACCACAATTTTCCCCAACATAAACAGTAGGGTACATAGAGATTAAAATATCATCTTCAATAGGCATACCATTCACAAACAAAAATCCACTACTATTTACAAAATCTTTTAACTCTTTAAAATAATCTGTTGATATAGTCCCTATCTCATCTAATATACAGTGACTTACTATCGGGTTATCTTTTACGATATTTTTACTCACTAACTGTAAAATAGCGATATTTATAATACTTTTTACTAATGTTGATGTACCATTTGAGCCAACATCATTGAGAGTTTGACGCCATTTTAGGTCATTACCTTTCTCTATCACTTTAAATTCTAATACAAATCCACTCTCTAAGTTCATATACTCTTTTGTAGTGATTAAAAGCGCAACTAAATCTACTATTTTGGTACTCAGTTCATTTTGTATTTTCTTGTTATCACTCTCTTCATTAAATAAACCACTTAAAAATTTATCGTTATGTTCACTATAAAAAGTTGATATATCTTGAAGCATCTCTAATACCTCACTATTAGCATTTTGAAAACGTATCTCAATGGAATCTATTACATTAAAAGATTCAACTGCTTTACGCACTCGGTTTCTAAGGTTCATAACCTCACTTTCAATATCTAAAATAGCCTCATCAAAGATACTAAGCTCTTTTCTTACAAAAACTAAACTACTTTTAAACATCTCAGATGATGTCTCTTTTAAAATCTTAATTTTGTCTTTTTCTATATATTCCACTAACTCTTTCGCTATTTTTATATAGTGAGATATTTCAGGTTCAAGAAAATCATCTAAAATCTCTATCTTGAAAATATTATCACTATTTAAACCTTTTAATACACGTTGTGTTTGAATCTCTATCTGAGAAGAATATTTCTCTATCTCTTGAACACTATCACTAATTTTTTGGATAATAGTAGATATAAACTCCTCATTATCAAAAATAGTTACATCACTTTCTATATATTCTAAATTTAACACATTATCTATATCTTTTTCTATCCTCTTTTCACTTATCTCTTTTTTATAATTATCGGTAAATCTATTAAGAGTTATTTTAATTTTTTTAAGTTTAGAGATACTTTCAACTATCACACTCTTTTTAAGCTGATTTTCTTTTATAATAAATGCTAATTTCTGTTCAAGGTTTTCAAAAATAACTCTATTATCATTAAGAGTTTGTTGCATCAATGGGATTTTTGAAATTTTATCTTGATACTCTCCAATATATATAGTGACATAACTACGATTTGTATCAATACTTGTAAGTTTTTTACCCAACTCCTCTATCTCAACAATAATATTTTTTAAAAGAGTATCATCTATCCCCTTCTCTTTTAAAAGTTCAAAGAGTTCTGTTTTAATCTTCTCTGATTCTAAAAGATACTCATTTTGAACTATTTGAATATCACTTAACTCTTTAGCATTCAAAGTTATTAAACTATTATCTATTTTTAAAATATCATTGCTAATCTCTTTATTTATAGACTCTATAATAAGGGCTATCTCTTTTTCCACATTTTGAAACTTCTCTTTTAATATATCAAGAAGAGCATTTTTCTCTATATACTGTTTATTTAACTCTTTTGTTTTTTCATCTCTTAGTTTTATCGCTTGAGTTTTGGCATTTTCAAGATTTAAAAGTGCTGTATCTCTATTTTTTATATAAACTCTTTGGTTTTCATCTAGCTCTTTTTTGAGTGCATAGAGTGTTGAGCGTTCTCTATTTTTTGTTTTTGTATCTGTTAAAGCGATACTTTCCAGTTTCTCACTCTCAACGACCGCTTTTTTATTTAACTCTTTAACTCTTTTTTTGACATTGTCTAGTTGATTTAAAAGCTCTACCTGTTTATAATCATTTGAAAATTCTTCCTCAAAATTTATCTCCAAACCAAATATAGAGGTATCGCTCTCAACTTCCCTAGCACGAAACTCTTTCTCTGAAAATAAAATATCATCTTTGAGATAAGTTACTATTTTTTCTCTATTTTTCACTCTATTTTTATTCAAATACCCATAAAGATTTGAGCTATTAAAATCAAGTTTACGTTCTAACTCTTTTTTTTCCTCTTGTAACTTCTCTTTTTCTCTATTTATTTGGCTAGAGAGTTTCTCTTTTTGTGTTTTTAATATTTGAGAGATATTAAATATATCTTTATCTATATTTTCAATATCGTGTTGGTTTTTAATCTTTTTTGGTTCTATTTTAAAAAGTTCATCTTTATATTTTTCAACATCTACACTATATTTTTCAATATTTTCACGATTAAAACTATAATTTTCAACACGTCCCTGCTGAATTTTTATCTCATTAAAACTGTTGAGAGAGTTTTTTAATTCATTCTCTAAAGCTAACTTATCACTTTTAAGTTTAAGTGTCGCATCATCAATCTTTTGCTCTTTATTTTGAATAAGTTTTATTTTTGAATTATTTATCTCTTTCTCATTGCTATTTTTAAGAGTTTTGATATTAAAAACTGTATATTCTTTCTCTTTTTCTAGCTTCTGTAAGATTTTATTGTAATCTGCATTTATATTTTTAACATTTGATGTTAGAGCTTGGTACTTTATACTAAGATTTTGTTTTGCATTTTTATATTTTTCTTCACTATTATACTCTGTAACAAGAACCTCTATACTCTTTGTTTTATACTCTAACTCCTTTTTTTGAAGTATGAGGATGTTATTAGACTCTATTGTTATCTCTTCACGTTTACCTGCTATTTTTTCATTGACTATCTCTTGAGATATAAGAAATTTTTGCTCTATCTCCTCAATCTCTCGATTTAGATTTTCAAATTTTTGTGTTATATCTTCTCTTTTAATAGCTATATGAGTTTTTAACTTATGAATCTGATTTGCTCTTTTTTTAAACTCAATTTTAGAACTATTATAATGCGTTAATATCGTCGAAAGTTTTTGAATAGTGGGTATCTTTTTCTCAAAATTTTCTATCTCTTTTTTATTCTCAACATAATCGTTTAAATCATCTTTTATCTTTTTAAGATTTATAGTTGCATTAGAATCTTCTATAAGTGAAACAATAGTTTTTTTAAGAGTATCGGAGTGAACTTTTGAGCTTGTAAAGATATTTGAGAGTGTTTTAGCAAACTCTTTACGAGAATTAATATCTTCAAAGAGAGTAAAATTTGTTTCAGACTCCTGTTTTATCTTTCTATTATCACTATCTTTTTTATGAAATGCATTGATATACTTCTCTTTTTTTGATGTAGTATAATTTGCTAAGTTATGTGTTTGAATAGTTTCATTAAGTTCTTGAAGATTTTTTGGAAGATTTTTATCTAAAAAAAGCTCCTTTGTCGTTAATTGGCTATTAGTCATATCTATAAAAGTATAATGAAGATGTCCTCCATTACTCACCACAAATAAAAATCTATTTTCATCTTTTGTATATTCATACACTATATGAGAGTTAGGTTCTTGAAAGTACCATTTATTAAAAGATTTTTTTGTATCAGAATTAATATTTAAAATACCATCAGAATAATCCATAGTATAAAAGAAAAGTATCGCTCTCATAAGAGTAGTTTTTCCTACTCCACTCTCTCCTAGTAGAAGAGTATTATCTGTTAGGTCTATATCTGCATATTGGTAGTCTGCACTTTTTATTAGGGTTATTTTTTTTAGGCCGTCTGTTTTACTCATAAATCTCCACCTCACTCAAAAATAGTTCAATATAATCATAAGAGTTTAACACTATATACTCAGCATTTAGACTACTCAACTCTTCCACAAAACCATCTTTTTTTAATTTTTCTATTATCTTTTGCACAAATTCACGATGATTTTTTGAACCAATACCACGCATTTTTTTAGCTAACTCTTGAAGTTCCATACTACTGTTTAACTGACTTTCAATAGAACTAAGTTTAAATCTATGACCAATACTAAAGTTATTATCAACAGTTTTTAAAAAGTTTACAATATCTATATAATCAACTATTTTTTCCAAAGCACTAGCCCCATCAGATGCCTCATCGTGAGCAAAATAATAATACCCAGCTCTTTTCATAAGAATATATCCAATAGGAAGAAAGTAGGCTCGTATCTCTAGCTCTTTTTTTGTGATGGCATTATAAATCTCAGAATGAGCATTTTTACTACTATTTTCATTTATAAAACCACCTTTTAAGATGATGGCATATATCTTTTGCATATATTGTGGGAGTAACTCTGTTGTTTCTATTAACATTAATTTTTTTCCTCTTTTTTAAGACTAAATATTTCTGCATAACTTCTATTATCAAATGTAATAAACTTATCACTATCCATACTATACTGTGATGAATAATTTTTCAACATTCTTACAAAAACACCCAATAACCTTTCATCTTCGATATTATTCATCTTTAAAAATGAGATTAAATCTTTTTCTTGATATAAAAACTCTTTATTTAATTTTGGATAATCATAAAGAGTTTTTTTGACACTAACTCTTTCATCAATATCATAATTTATAGGGGTACTTACCTTTAGATTTTTAAGTTCTATCGCTCGTGAACTGATTATTCTTCGCATAGTATCTATATAATCGTGGATTTTATCATCAGGATGAAGACGTTTCTCTTTTGTAGCTTTTATAATAGGTGTTAAAGCCTTTATCTTTTCATCTATATCTGTTTTTTCAAAAAGAGTGTTATCATCTTTTAACTCTTTTAACTTTTTAATTCTTTTTATAAATGCACCATCTTTAATAGCTTGATTGATAAAGTTTTTAATCTCACTAAAAAGTATTCTAAAAGAGCTTTCAAGTTGTACGCTATTGTGCTTGAGTTTTAATATAACAGATGTTATTTTTCTATCGTTCATAGATTTAAAAAAATGATGCTCCTCTTGTAAAAAATCATCTACACTTTTTGAACTCTCTATAAGTTGTGCTATCTCATCTTTAGAGGTCGTAAGATTTAAAATTTTTATCTCAAAATTTGGTTCATTTTTAAATGCAAAAAGAGAGTTTGAAGAGATAGCTTGAAGGTTATGATTTAAAAGAGGCGCTATCTGAACTAATATCTGATAGATAGATTTTAAATCTTTCTCTACATCTTCACTCCTCTTTTTTCTAATATTATATGTTTGCAGTAATCTTTTTAATTTTACTATTTTTTCACCAATAAGACCGATATTTGTCTCATCATCTTGTCCTAATCGTGCTTTATAATAATTGTGAGTATCAGAGGAGAGAACAAAGGTATCATCATAACTATCATATTCTAATATCTCTAGTCGAAGTGCATCATCTATTTTTGCTTTTTTATAGTTAGCTCTTATAGTTTCGCTTGAACGTGAATTATAAGTGTAAAGTTCTTGTATTATCTCTTTACAGGAGTTTTGAATAGTTATAATATCGGTTATATTTTTAGTTATTGTCATTATCACTCTTTTAATTTAGTATCTAATGGTATCTAAAAATAGAGTATCTTGCTATATAAAAGCAAGATACAAAAAAAATTTATACGTTGTGGATAGTATCTTTAAAAATATGAAAATCAGTAATACCTAATTTTTCAGATATTTTTCTATTATCACATACAGAAGCTAATATATCTCCTGTTCTTCCCTCTTTATATATTGGTTCACCAGTAACATTATATCTAGCTGCAAAAGCTGTAAAAACATCATATATAGATGTTTTTTGACCTGTTCCTACACAAAATAGTTCATAAGAAACATCTTTCATATCCATAGCAGCGATATTTGCACGTGCAACATCTTTTACATATACAAAATCTCTATACTGTTTTCCATCTCCAAAAATCATAGGCATTTGTGCCTCTTTCAATTTATCATTAAAAATAGAGATAACACCTGAATAATCACTTGCTGGATCTTGTCTTTCACCATAAACATTAAAATATCTAAATACTACACACTCTAAACCATATACTTCATTATAGATTTTCATATATTGTTCACCTATTGATTTTTCAAGTCCATAAGGAGAGATAGGTTTCACTAAAGAGTTTTCATTTTTAGGCAATGTTGGTTCATCACCATATACAGCTGCACTACTTGAAAAGATTACACGTTTGATATTTAATACTCTTGCTAACTCTAATACATTATGAGTCCCTTGAATATTTATAGAGCCACTTTTCATAGGGTCATCCATACTCTCTTGAACAGAAACTAAAGCTGCTAAATGATAAATCGTATCTATTTTTTCATCTTTTAAAATCTCTTTCATCCCTTCAAAATCTCTAATATCTGCTTTATGAAATGTAAATTTATTGTTAGTATCTAAAGAATTTAATAGATCAAGATTTGATTGTAGTCCACTTGTAATATTATCAAGACCTATAATCTCTATATCATCTCTTTTTAATAACTCTTGAGCGATATGAGAACCTATAAAACCTGCAACACCTGTAATTAACACTTTTTTCATCAAAAACTCACTTTATTTAATTTATTTTAATTTTACTCTTATTTACATTTAATATCTATAACAGCACTCTTTATATTTCTATACGATAATTTTGTACTATAACTATCTCGTTTAATCTTTCTTGCTCTTGGCTTTGAATATATTTTACACCCATCGGCTATATGAAAATCTAATTTTAACTCTACATACCCTTTAAATGATATTCTTTTATTTTTACCATTATTTTTATATACAACAGTTTTTGCATTTGATGATATAAGATAACTTTCATCTTTATAGTCATCATTATTACTTGTTGTAAAATAATGCTTTGTTGAATTATCTAAACTAAGATATGTATGATTCTCAAAATGTTGAATACCTGTAACTGATTTAGACTTAGAAAAATCAACTGATGCACCCTCCTTTTCTATTCTAATAGTAGTTAAGTCATTCATCCCATCTACTAACCAATCATTTTTATTATTAGCCATTGAAACCACATAATAATCCATCACTTTAAGAATATATTCTGATATAAAAATTGGCATTACATCCTGTTTAATAGCCCAATTAAAAACATATTTAAGTGCCTTTAGTGATGCCATCTTTGAACCTGAATATATATGATAATATATATCTATAGGTTTTAATCTTCTTGGTGAATTTGTCAATTTAAAAGTTTGTACAACTTTTTTAAATCCCCAAAATGGTCCTAACCAATCATTTGTGTATATATTTTCATTTTGAGCACCTGTATATATTTGATAATAATCTCCTCTTTCCACTCCTAATGGTGCAATATAACTTAACCATGGATTATTTATTGTAATAGAAGTATCACCACCATTCATATTTAAAATACCATTTTTATATATATGCTCTAAAGCATTTATTCGTGGCATACAGTTTCCACTCCAAAAAACTGTTTTGGCTAATAACTTATTTTTTGGAATAAGATTTTTATTTATATCTCTAATACTTTGTGACAACTCTCTTTCTAATGAAAATTTATAATTCTGTACTTTTAATCTATACTTTTTATCTAAATTATCATTTATAATTTTATCCCATCTGAAGGGATGAGTAAATGTATGTGTTGCTGCTTCAACATTATCTAATTTATATATATCTTTAGCTATTCGTGTCATTTTTTCAGATATTTCAGGATATAAACCATCTGCATCAATTTCTGCCCCAATAAAAGAGATAGAGTGTGGAATTTTATAAGGTTTTAAAATCTGATTTAAAATTACTTCACCTGAAAAACGATTTTGATTACCCTCTACTCTATTTATCATTCCATCACCATCTACATGAGCAAATAGTAATCTTTTCCCATTTTCTGTTGTTACATCAGGAACTATAAGAGTTTTTAATCTCAAAGTTTGTTTAAAAAATTCAAATGGATTAACTACCCATAAATTATCTTGATTTAATTCAATTATAAAAGATTCATTAACAGCATAACCACCCCATTGTGTTATCCCTGCAATAGTAGAAGATTTACCATCTTCTAATTTATATTTTAATAATGGCTTAACTAAATTTTTAACTTTAATTCTATTATTAGTTCTTGATAATGATGGTTCTACCTCATAAGCCATCATTTTATCTTGTACTAAGATTTTTATTTTTTCTTGAGCTTTAGATATAATTTTTATACCTAACTTTTTTAAATATTTACTATTTTCTAATCCACTAAAATTATACGCAAATACTATTTTTATTCCAAGTAGTTCTACTTTTTTTAACCATTCAAATAAAATTTTTGGTGTATGATAATATCTTTCTAGCCATATAATAACACCAGAATAATGTCTCATAGTATCCATCTCTGGTAAACCTTGATTTACATCATATAATTTTTGTATATATCCTAAATATTCTAAAACTAATGCACCTTGTCTATGTGAAAATAAGTCCATTCTATCTGTAGCAGTCTCATCAATCAAGGTAAACACTTCTCTTTTAACAGCATTTTTAGAAGATTTACCATAAATAGTTAATGCTCTATTTGATACATAAGGTATCATTTTTCTTTGTTTTATTTTATCTATAATTTTTTGTGATTTATTCTTTAAATCATTAGCATCCATATACTCTAAACTAATAATATCAATATTATATTTCTTAATTTTATCTAAATAAATATCTAACCACTCTCTATCTGAATCACTTATTTTTTTATACCCTGTATGGTCTGTGGCTATTCCAGTATAATAAGATTCAAATAATACCGCTTCAAGAGAATTATGTACATCATCTATAACCTCAAATCCACGATTTATAATCAATTTAGAAGTTGGATAACGTTTATGAAATTCATTTATAAAATGTACTAATTCTAACCTACTTGCCTCTTTTTCCTCTTTCGTTTTTGCCACTAAATGATAAGAGTCTAATGTATCAAAGAAAAAGTTCTGAAATCCATCTTTTATACGTGGCTCTATCAATCTTTTAAATATAAACTCTTGATAATCTCTATTTTTTATATCTAATACTTTGGAACCCCAATCTTTATTTTCACTCACTATCCAACTTTCATCTACATACTGATACTCTTTTATATTTTCATCAATCTCATTGATACTTACATAAGCATACATCTTCTCTTTGTAGATTTTAAAACCATGACTATATACATTAATAAGTTCTGGTTGTACTATTATATAATCATGAATCCCAACCATTGAATAGGAGATATTTTCTCCATAATATACCATTGCGCTTTTATCTTTTAAAGCTCCAAACAGTGTTGATATTAATAATATTTGAACTATTAATATTTTATATAAAAAAATCATTTTTAATATACCTTGTTTTAAATTTTTGGATGTTTATACAGAAACTTATAATTTAAATAAATTTCATAAGATTTTCCACTTATACCATTGAGTGATTCTGTATAAGAAAAACCAACAGTAACATGGTCTTGATGAAAAACTTTACCTCCATACCCTGTAAGTAAACTATAACTATAAGCATCTGATACACTGTTATAAGATGGAGAAAATTCAAAATATGGTCTCCAAACTCTTGTATAATCACTACTATTCGCCATACCATAAGAAAAAATAGCTCCTAAATTATAAAAATTTTCTGGTAAAATATTTCCTATTTTTGGTAAAAGAGTATCTATAACTCCACGTGTTCCCTCTGTCTCACGATATGAACCAAAATCAATAAATGTTCCAATAGCTAAATCTGGATAACCATTTCGTATTTTTTGATTTACAGAAATTCGACTATAGTTTCCTTTTCCTAAATATATATTATCTTGTGAGTTATATCTATTTTCTTTATACAAGAAATTTATCATTGTAGAGTTCAGTATTGTCCAAGAAATATTTAAAGATAACATATCTTTTTTACCACCTAAAAGAAGCTGTGTTCCCTCTACTGCTGTTATATCTTTACTTAATGTAAGTGTTGAATATAGGTCTGTACTCAATTGAAGATTTCCGATAAGTGAATAACTAATATACTGCTTTAAAGCATCTGAAATTCCTATATCTGCTTTAATATAACCTCTATCATATATTCTTTTTAAACCTAACTTTGAATATATAGTATTTTTTGGTACAGTAACTATACTTGATCTATTTAATGTTTGATTTTTAAAATAATCTAGTTCAGTATAAAAATAATAGGCTCTACTTAAATATAAGGAGTTTTTTAATTTTAAATATTTTTGAAGTAAAGGATTTCTATTATAATAGGATACTTTTATATCTAAACTATCTGAACGCTGTTTACTTAAATCTAAATGCTGTATATAAGCGTTTTGGTTTGCATCATTTTTTAATAATCCTTCAAAAGCGATAGATTGTGATAAAGATTTTTGACCATCTTTATTTGCAGCTTGAGAAGCATCACCCATAGATAAACTTTGTAAATTTTCATTTAATAAGTTTTCAATAGTTGAATGATTTTTAAAAATCAAACTATTACTAAAACGTAACCATAATGCTTTTTTCTTAATTTTATGATAAATTTTAAGACTCTTTTCATCAGCACTATTTTTAATTGCCCAAGAATAAGATATCTCTCTATAGTTAGCTTTTGTTAAATATTTTTTTGCTGCTTTAAGTTTTTTTTCAAATTTCTCTGCATCTAATATATCCATAGATGCTCTAAGATAATTAGAGAGATAAAGATCCTGTTTTGCTAAATATGGATTTTTTTTAAGCTGTTGTTTTAAACTAGAAACTATCTCTCTCATCAAACCTATAAAAGCAGAATGATTATTTTGTGCTTGATAAATATAAGCTTGCATAAATTTAAAACTCATTAATGTCGTTGCTGCATCATTCAAAGCTATCAATTTATCTGTATAATAGGATGCTTTATTAATATTATTCAAATAAAAGTAAGCAGATGCCATAGGAAGAAAGAAAGTAGAACTTAACTCCTCATTTTCATCCATATCCATTAAAATTAATTTCAATCTTTTATTATTATTTGTATCTATATAATAATAGATAAGCATTAACTTAATTCCATAATCATTTGGACTTAGCTGAAGTGCTTTTTGAAGTGCATCTTCAGCAAGTTCCATCTCATTAGAAGATCTATATAGTTTAGATTTTATAATCCAATATTTCGAATCCTGCATTAAAGATGAATTTTCTTTCTCTAAATTTATAATGATTTTATATAAATCATCATAGGCTTTATTATTCAAGGCGGTCGTTGCATAAGTAAAAAAAAGATAATTTATCTTATACTTTAGAAAAGCACCTTTCTCCACTTCTACTACTAATTTAGGGTCTGTTTTTTTATAAACATAAGAGATTCTTTCATAATCTACCAAACGTGCCTTATCTAAATCTAAAAGTATTTTTGAAGCTTTTACAGAAGAAAGATTATCTTGAAGGTACCATCCTAAATCACTCTTTAACTCATAATATTTTATATTATCTTTTTCATCTGTAATATTAAAAGTATCAATATATTTCAAACTTTTATAAGCCTTTACCACATGATGATTTATATAATAATAATGAGCTATTAAAGCTCCATCTTTTTGAGAATATGGTTTTTTTGCTTCTATTATATTTACATATTTCTTTGCAAGCATTAAATCACCTATCTCTAAACTTAATCTCAAAGCTTTTGTAATAAGCATTCTATTAGTAGTATCTCTGTAATACTCTTTTTCTAAAATCTTAACAACTTTTTCAGGTTCACCTATTTTTTTATAAATAAGAATCATTAAATTTATATTTTTTTCTGTTGGATTATGAAGAGCTTTACTTACAACAAGTTCTTCAATATCTTCATACTGATATGATGCTGAACCAAAGTCAATTAACTCTTGCTCAATTTTTTTATCATATTTTAGTGAATAAATATACCGTAAATGTTTCATAGCCCTTGCTGAACGATTTGTCCATTTACATATTTCAGCCATCTTTTGATTCCAATAATATGATTTTTTATATTTTTCATAACCGATAGTAGCTACTTTATAGGCAGACTCCAAGTCCCCTTTATATAAAAAAACTTGTAAAATCAGCCGAAGTTCTCCATCATCTTCATCAAATTTATTTATATCAATCTGCTTATTTTTTACTTTTTGTTTAACTTCATTATCATCAAATCTATACTTATATGTACTCATAACTATTGCATTTTTATACTTACTTTTCAGCTCTTTTAAATCTATTTCAGCATCTTTTTTTGCATTAAAACATCCACATCTAACAGCTAGCTTTTTTCCAATAATCATAGATTTACAACCTACAGGATAGTTATCTATATTTATACTATTTTTTATACTAGCCTTACTTAAAAGCTGAACGGTGTAACAAGTTTCTTTAGAATTTGCAAAAAGACTACTTATAAAAAATAAAAATAAAAATAAAACTTTCATTATCTAACCATATTCTTTAATATTTTTTTAGAAAGTTTTGCACCATACTCTAAGTTACCCGTAGCAATATAAAGTTTAAGTAAAAATTTACGAACCTCTCTATCTTTAATATAATAATTTTCATATTTAGAAGCAAAAGTTGCACTCTCTTTTACAAATCCTCCAGCTTGTAAAGCAACAATAACTTTAAAAAAATAGTTCTTTTTCTCCTTATACTTAGTAGTATTATTAAATAGGTTTATATATTCATCTGCTGATTTTTGGAATTTTTTTCTATATAAATAAAATTCTGCTAACTTATTATTCCATTTTAGTGATCTTAAAGCTTGACCCTTTAAAAGTAATTCTGCTTTTTGAAACTCTTTATTTGAAGTTAATAAATAGTAATAAGATTCGAGCCATTTTTCATAATTTTTTTTGTCATACTGTAATAATATTTTAAGATATTTTTTAGCCTCTACTTTATACCCTAAATCAGAGGCTAAATAATATGCACTTTCAATTAAATTTAAGTCTCTTTCTTTATTTTTTACAATTTTTATTTTTATATAAAAATATATAGCCTCTTTATTTTGATTAAAAACTGCTTCTAAATACCATCTATTGTAATCCTCTTTATCATCCAATCTTTCACTATAAATTGTAGTAAATAACTTCAATAATATAACACTTAAAGCTTCTCTATAATTTTCATCAGTTGAATCATTATAATTTAATTTATAAAGTTCATAAGCAAGAAGAACTGATTTTTTCTTAATTTTAATATTTTTACTATTTTGTAAAAAACTTAAAAGCTCTAATGCTTTATCCCTATTACCACTTCTCAAACTCTGTTCCGCTAAAATAAGTTGTAAAGATTCATCATGTGGATCATGTAAAAGTAAATTTTTAAGATAAAGCATACTTAAATTATAATTTGATGTTTCTGCCATAATCTGCTGTTTTAAAAGATTTTTAGGGTATAAAAACAATAATATAGATATAAAAATTACTAATATGAATATAAGTTCTTTATATGTTATAACATATACTACTTCACTATGTTCACTATCTACATGATACATCAATAACTACTTTTTTATTATTTTTATATTCTAAATAAATATGTTCTTTATCTTTTATTATATTATTTGCTTTTGGAGAAGAAAGAAGTGAACAATCATTTCTAATATGAAAATGAAGCTTTAAATCAACTTCTCCATCAAAATCAAATCTTTTACTCTTTTTAGTTTGTTTATAATTAATAATTTTAGCATTTGAAGATATTAAGTAACTCTCTTTTTTATAACTTTTCTTTTTATCTAAAGTAATTAAATGTTTTTGAGAATTGTCTAAACTTATATAAGTATGATTTTCAAAATGTTTTAAACCAATAGATGTTTTAGATTTTTGAAACTTTATAGATGCCTTTTCCTTCTCTATGCGTAAAGTTTTTAAACTTTTCATACCATCAAATAACCATTTATCTTTATTATTTGCCATCGAAACTATAAAATAATCCATTGCTTTTGGTATATATGTTGATGTATAAATTGGCATAACATTTTGTTTCATAGACCAATCAAAAACATATTTCAGGGCATTTAACGAAGCTATTTTTGAACCTGAGTATATATGGTAATAGACATCTATAGGTTTTAATCTTCGTGGTGAATTTGTTAACTTAAATGTTTGAACAACCCTTTTAAATCCCCAAAATGGTCCTAACCAATCGTGTGTGTACACATTCTCATTTTGTGCACCTGTATATATTTGATAATACTCATCTCTTTCTAATCCAATAGGTGCAATATTTGTTAGCCATGGAGCAGAGTTAGTTATTACTGTATCTCCACCATTTATATTTAGAATATTATTTTTATAAATATGTTCTAATGCATTTTCCTGAGGCATACAGTTTCCTGACCAAAAAACAGTCTTTGCTTTTGGTCTATATTTAGGTACTAAATTATTTATCTCATCAATACTTTGTGAAAGTTCCCTTTCTAAAGTGAAATCATAATTTTTTACTTTAAGTCGATATTTTTTATCTAAACTATTATTAATAATTTTATCCCACTTAAATGGATGAGTAAAAGTATGTGTTGCAGCTTCAACATTATCCAATTTATACATATCTCGAACAATGTTAGTTAATCTTTCTGAAAGTGCAGGAAATAAACCATCAGGATTAATTTCAGCTCCAATAATAGATACAGAATGAGGAATTTTATATACTTTTAAAATTTTTTCTAATATTATATCTCCAGAAACTAACTCTGGATTTGATTCAACACGGTTCATAATTCCATCACCATCTATATGTGTAAATAAAAATCTATTTCCATTTTCAGTTGTTGTATCTGGAACAAGTAATGTTTTTAAACGTAAAGCCTTTTTAAAAAATTTAAAGGGATCTATTACCCACATATTCTGATCATTAAACTCTAATAAAAGAGATTCAGCCATAACATATCCACCCCATTGAGTAATTGCAGAAGGAACAGAATATAATTTATTTTTATCTTCATAAGTATAAAGTGCTTGTGCATTCTCTGGAACAAAATATAGACCACCAGCTCCATTTAATGGAGGTTCAACTTCAAAACCTATCATAGGGTCTCTTTGTATGATTGTTTTAACATTACTAGCACTTGTATCTGCATCTATCATCGTAATATCAAGTTGTTTCAATAATAATCCATTAACTGCTGCACCAAAACTACTAACAAAAGCAACTTTAATTCCTTGATTAGATAAAGATTTTACCCATTGAATTAGCTTTTGAGGCGAATGATAGTTTGTTCTTAACCAAATTAATACACCTGCATAATGCCTCATAGATTCCATACTAGGTAAGCCATTATTAATATCATATAGTTTTTGAATATAACCCAAATATTCTATAGGCAATGCTCCATGCTGATGTGGAGATTGTACCATTCTATCCAGACCTTTTTCGTCAATAAGTGTTAAAATTTCTCTTTTAATAGCATTTTTTGAAGAGTTACCATATATTTTAAATCCATCAGTAGAGATATATGGAATCATCCCTTTAGACTCTATCTTTTTAATATTTTTTTTTGAATTATCTATCTCGTTTAAAGTTACAAGCTCTATATCTATAATATCTATGTCATACAAAAGTAGTTCTTCTATATTTTTATTTATAGAATTTTTTAATACTATACTATTTATAGAATTTTTTAATTTCTTAATTACATTAACTTGACTATGTAACATAAATTTAAAATTAGGATATACTTTTTTTAATGAAAAAACAAAACTTATAAATTCATCATCATAGCCATCAAGCTTATCTGCATCAAAGAAAAAATTCTTAAATCCTCGCTTTATTAAGATTTCTAAATTCTCTTCAAGTTCACTTTCTAAACTATATTCACTTTGAACAAGTTTATTAACATTAATCCTAGCATACATTTTATCTTTATACACAGAAAAACCATGTGTATATATATTTGTATTATCTGGTTCTACAATAATATAATTATGAATTCCAACCATTGAATATGATATTTCTTTACCATAATAAAAAACTGCACTCTTATCTTGTAAACCTGCAACTAATGAACTTACAAAAAAAACTACTAAAAATAAAAACTTACTGCAACATAAATGTTTCATAATCCAACCTATCCATCTCATTTCTAATTACAAGTAAACTTGTTAAAAATGCTATTAAAAGAGATACTGTATATCCATAACCAAAAAATGTAGGACCCATATTTATAGATATTAGAGTTAAAACAGCATTTCCAACAAAAAACAATATACAAAGCCACATAGCAACTTTTTTTCTATCTAAATAATATAATATAGCAAGAACAGACATAAATCCAACTTGTAATAAAGCACCAACTGTTAATATATATAAAAGTCCTAAATAAAGCTGTGGTATATTTAACATATCAAATACATAGGGGGCGGTCAAGAATAGAAAAATATCAATAATAGCTTGTAGCATCAATATTTCACGAATAGCATGACGAATAATCTCTACCATTTCAGCTCTATATCCACGAATGGTTCCTAATGTTCCTCCACTTCTTACTGAATCATAATAGAGTTCATATTTCTCTGCAAAATCAGCTTCTAATCTAAAAAAAAAGATTGCCATACCAGGTAAAATTGACATATATGCTAAAAAAATAGGCATATCATACACAATCGATGCATGAAACTTTCCAAGAACAACTTGTCCTGTTGCTGGATGAAACCAAAATATAAATTTATCTACCCAAGAACCAAGATTATAGGTAAGTCCAGCTATCGCTAATGTCCAATAAAAATTTGGTGCTAAAAAAAACTCTATTTTTATAAAAATAGAAGAATCATAACTCTTAACAATAAAGGTCATCAAAATTGTAAATAGCATCGCATTTCCAACAAAGAAAATCAGAAGTAACATCTCTAAATTATCACCATTAAAGAATGTAAATCCAACAATAAAAGCGTAAGAGAGAAAATATGCCCAGATAACTCCATGATAATATTTTAAACTTGCAGCTAAAACACTAGAGATCCAAACACCACACAAAACAAGAAAAGTTGCAGCAGCAGTTGTTATAAAAAAAGCACTTTGATTAGGAAAAGCCCATAAATAGCTTGGAACAATAAAAGGAAGTCCTAACAGCCATGATAAAAGTATAGCCCCAAAATAGGAGGGTAAAATCTCACCCTCTCTATTTTTATAAACTAAATCTGCTATATAACGGGTAAAGGGAAGCTGTAATAAACCTGTAATAACTAAACTTGAAGCTAAAGCGATAGAATATGTAATAACAACTTGTAACTTAAATGCTTCTGCTTGTTCTCCATAGTTTATTACATTAAGCAATCCAACAACTGCAATAGCTAAAATAGATAATACCCATGAACCAGAACTTAAAATTGCTGAATAACCATATACTTTTGCTAAAGAAAGCAATCTATCTGCTTTTAATACCTTTCTAAGTTCAAATCCTATACCAGCCACTATTTTTCCTTATTTGGATTGAGTATAAAAAAACTCTTTATCTCAAATCGTTTTAACATAATTTTTGGATAAGGGACACTTTTTGGTAAATAATAGGGAAAAACTCTGACCTTTAACTCATCCCATGTTAGCTCTAATGCTTCATCATAAAGATCTTTATAATCTTGTAAAAACATCTCCTGTCTATAATATTTTTCAACTCTAGTCATTGCTGCATTTTGTGCTCTTTGCCAATCACCATTTTCAAAATCTAAAAGTCTTATATATTGGTCTGCTAATGCTTGTGGGTCTGCAATACCACAAACAGCACCAGCTAACCCTATCGCTATATCCTCTTCATTAATAGCACCCTCTATCAACTCTCTACAACTCCCTACGGATGTTGCAACACAAGGAACTCCAGCAGCATATCCTTCCAATATAACAAGTGGCATACCCTCACTAATAGAAGAAAGTGCTTGAAGTGCTGATTTTGGTAAAATATCTTTAATATTACTAAATCCATAAAGTTTAAGTGTATCTGGAAGAGCCTCTATCTCTGCAGGAGTTAAATTACTATGATTCCCATTAAATATCTGCATCTCTTTTTTTAGACCTAAAGATATAGCCATCTGCTGACACTCTTTTACATACTCCTCATCTTCATCAACAGGACCTACTAACCATGCCTCAACATTTGGTATTTTTTCTGATGTAATTTTGATAGCACGAATAAATGTTTTTATATCTTTAATAGGAACAACTCTTCCAATAAGAGTAATAATTGGACGCAATACTTTCTCTCTATTAACCATAGTAGCCCTTAAAGCATCAACATCTACACCATTTGGAATAACCATTGTACGATTTTCATCAGCGCCAAAATTTATCTGTATATTTTGAGCCCCAGAAAAAAGAGAAAGTATATGATTTGAACGGTTATAACAAAAAGTACCCACTTTATCAAAAAAATTCACCCACATTCTTTTGATATAGTTATACTCCTCTGGTTGTTGTAGTAAACTTGGTTTTTTATACTCAACCCAATCAGCTGAAAGCATATCTATCTTTCTCTCTCTTGTATAGATACCATGCTCTGTAAGAAAGAATGGTCTATCTCTTGTATAGGAGGCTAAAGCACCAAGAAAACCTGCATAACCAGTTGATGGAGCATGAAAAATTTTTGTCTTTGGCATACCCTCTACAATTTTTGCTAAAACCCAAATAGGCTTATGAATATTTCTTAAAGTCCAAAAATAATCAACAAAAGGTACATCTGGACAATTTTCCATATATGATTTATTAATAAACTCCCAAGAGCGTTCAGAGTATAGAAAATCTGCAAATGTTACATCTTTCATATAAAAATCTATTTTTTGTAACATCTCTGGAATATCTCTACTTCCAGATTTAAAAGATTCATAAAGAGTTTCTATCGATTCAAAACCCTCCTTAT
>Ga0256837_1000856_pt1 | contig 23071 bp, 26 predicted proteins | sample 4562384metaG_FD_185976 | JGI IMG/M metagenome (GOLD analysis project Ga0256837, IMG submission 185976) | Hydrothermal vent microbial communities from Guaymas Basin, Mexico - 4561-384 | ecosystem: Environmental > Aquatic > Marine > Hydrothermal vents | place: Mexico: Guaymas Basin | collected...
CGTGCCACCAGCCTTTTGTAGTGTTCCGCTTCGCTACACACAACAAAAGGCTGGAGTCCCACATCAAGCCATCCTCCAGAAAACTCTCCGAGTTTTATGAAGTATGTCTTAATGGAGCTCAGCTTCACCGTTAGCAATACAAAAGGAAGATTAAAATGGCAATAACTTTTAAAGACTTTGCAAAAGAAGTTTTAAATAACTCTGATATACCATTAACCCCACAAGAGATATGGGATAAAGGAGTGGAATTAAAACTTAATGAAAAATTAAAATCTTTTGGTGCTACTCCTTGGAGTACAGTAGGTGCACAACTATTTGTTGATACTAGAGATAATGAGAAAACACCTTTTATTAAAGTTGGTAAAAGACCAGCAAGATTTTATTTAAAATCAAAAGAAGATGATTTACCAACAAATATTATTGAAAGAATAGAAGAAAAAGAGCAAAAAACACCAACTAAAAAAGCTTTATTTCACGAAAGAGAACTACATCCATTATTAGCTTATTTTGCAAATGCAAATCCTTTATTTAATCGAGGAAGAAATATATATACAAAAACTATATTTCATGAAAAATCTACAAAAAAGGGTTTGAATGAATGGTTGCATCCTGATATGGTTGGTTTTTATTTACCGATTGATGATTGGAATACAGACCTTTTAGATTTTAACAAAATTACTGATAACAACTCTTTAAAACTCTTCTCATTCGAATTGAAAATAAAACTTGATAAAAGTAATTACAGAGAATCCTTTTTTCAAGCTGTTTCAAATTCAACTTGGGCACATGAAGGATATTTAGTTGCTTCAAATATTGCAAATGATGATGATTTACTATCAGAACTTGAAAGATTATCAATGTCATTTGGGATAGGTATTATCAAATTAAACCTTGATGATATTGACTCATCATCAGTATTATTTCATGCGAAAAAAAGAGATAATCTTGATTGGGAAACTATGAATAAACTATCGGATAAAAACCCAGATTTTATGAAGTTTCTTCAAGATATAAAGATAGATTTTGAATCAAAAAGAATTCATAAAAATGAATATGATAAGATTATTGACCCTTATAAACATATTGCAGAAAAAATTGCTAACAAGTAAGAGGAGCGAATAAGTTGCCGTTAGGTAACTTATTCGCTCACTACAGTCGTTATACTAAAAATACAAATATGCTATAATACAAGAAAAAAAGGAAAGTACATGGTAGCTGTAAAACAAAAAACACAAGAGATGATTCAAAATCTTCCTGACAACTGTACTTATGAAGATATTCAATATCACCTTTATGTTGTAGAAAAAATCAAAAATGGTATTAGTCGTGCTGAAAATGGTGAAACTTCCTCCCATCATGATGCAAAACAAAGAATGGCTAAATGGCTTTCAAACTAGAGTGGTCAGAAGAGGCTCTTGAAGATATAGAGTCTATTGCCACTTACATAGAAAAAGATTCCCCAACTTATGCAAAATCTGTAGTTTCAAAGTTTTTTGAAAAAGCAGAAATACTCCAAGAATTTTCAGAATTAGGTCGAAAAGTTCCTGAACTTAACGATACAACAATACGTGAGATATTTGTTTATAGTTATCGACTGATTTATAAACTATATGATGATAAAATCTTATTTGTGGCTATCGTACACGATAAAAGACTTCTTGAAAATCATCAGCAAAGTATAACAAAACATAGAAGATAATTTAACAAAAATGATATTTAAACCAAAATTTCTTACACTTTTAAAAAATGGAATTTCAAAAGAACAAATATTTAAAGATATTATATCTGGTAGTATTGTAGGGATTGTTGCATTACCACTTGCTATTGCATTTGCCGTAGCAAGTGGAGTTTCACCAGAAAAAGGGATAATAACAGCCATAGTTGCAGGATTTATCATCTCTACTTTTGGTGGTAGTAGAGTGCAAATAGGTGGTCCAACAGGTGCATTTATAATTATACTTTATGGAATAATCCAACAATATGGTATAGATGGACTTTTAATCTCTACTATACTAGCTGGTATTATTCTTATACTATTTGGAGTTTTTAAGCTTGGAAATTTACTTAAATATTTTCCACACCCTCTAATAGTTGGTTTTACAAGTGGTATCGCACTTGTTATATTTTCAACTCAAATAAAAGATGCTTTAGGGCTTAATATAGACAAACTTCCAGCAGATTTTTTTGAAAAGTGGAATGTTTATTTTTATTCTTTGGGCAGTATAAATTATTATGCTTTACTTATCACTATTGCTACAATTTTTATCACTATAAATTTCAAAAAAATAAATTCTAAAATACCAGGCTCTTTTGTAGCACTTATTTTACTTACAATTATAGTTCAAGTTTTTGATATACCCGTTACTACTATTGAGAGTTTTTTTGGGACAATTTCAGGAAATATCACTTTTAGTATGCCAAATTTAGATATTTCAAACCTATCACACTATTTAGTTCCTGCTTTTGTGATAGCACTTTTAGGAAGTGTAGAATCACTTCTCTCAGCAGTTGTAGCAGATGGAATGATAGGTGGTTCACATAGGTCAAATACAGAACTTATAGCTCAAGGTTTAGCAAATATTGCAACTCCATTTTTTGGTGGTATTCCAGCAACTGGAGCGATAGCAAGAACTGCTACAAATGTAGAAAATGGAGGACGAACACCAATAGCAGGTATTACTCACTCCATTGTTTTACTCTTTATTATGCTATTTTTTATGAACTATGCAAAACTTATCCCTATGTCTGTACTAGCTGGAATTTTGATAGTAGTATCTTTTAATATGAGTGAATACAAATCGTTTATGTCTATCTTAAAAGGCTCACCGTATGACTATATAGTGCTACTTTCTACTTTTGTTTTAACTGTTGTGGTTGATTTAACAGTAGCTATTCAAGTTGGAATTGTACTTTCATCTTTACTTTTTATGAAAAGAATGGCAGATGTAGAGAAACATGAAATAGTGAAAAGTAATGATGAAGATGATATAGAAAATTATGATAAATTACCAAAAAATATAGCAGTTTATGAGATAGGAGGACCACTCTTTTTTGCCTCAGCTAAACAATATGCTTGTATGATTAAAGAAAGTGGGGTAAATGCAAAAATTTTAATCATCAGAATGAGATATGTTCCTTTTATAGATGCAACTGCACTTCATAATTTTGCTGAGACAATTAAACTTTTAAAAGAGAATGGAACTATTGTCATAACATCAGGTACAAACAATAGTGTCTTTGCAGAATTAAAAAAAGCTGGTATTGTATCTTTAATAGGCGAAGAAAATATGCATAGAACCTTTAAAAGAGCAGTAGAATATGCTAAAGAATATAACAAATCATTGGAGAGAAATATTTGACCCTGCGGCTCAAATATTTCTCAACTCAGTCGTTGCCTCGGACGCTTCACTTAATAATATTGTAAAGCAAAAAAGGAACCAGCCATGAAAAGAGCTGTAAACCTACGATTAGAAGAAAATGTTATTATCACACTAAATCAATTATTAGATTTTGCAGGTAAATTGAAAAAAATAATGCAGACGCAATGTTGCAAACGATCACAACTGATAAAAATTCAAAAGATTTTAAGTTAGATTAATAATGAAAAATATTTAATTGACTGTAATATAAAACATTTTCAAAGAGTACAAAACTTAGACCTTGAAAAAAAAGACAGGTATTACAAGGCAGCCTATATTTAAAGCTCTTATGCTATAATCGCGAAATTATTTACAACTATATAAAGGTTTAACACTATGGGTCAAACTATAACTGAAAAAATATTTTCTGAACATGTCGGAAAAACAGTTCATGCCGGTGAGATCGTTCGCTCACCAATCGATATGGTTATCGGAAATGACATCACTACGCCTATCTCTATCAAAGCATTTGAAGAGAGTGGTGCCAAGAGTCTTGCAAATCCAGACGGATTCTCTATCGTTTTAGATCACTTCATTCCTGCAAAAGATATCGCTTCAGCAAATCAGGCAAGAATTTCTCGTGATTTTGCAAAGAAACATAACTTAAAAAACTTTTTTGATGAAAAAGATATGGGGATTGAGCATGCACTGCTTCCTGAAAAAGGGCTTGTAGTTCCTGGTGATGTGATCATTGGTGCAGATAGCCATACTTGTACACACGGTGCACTTGGTGCATTTTCAACAGGCATGGGATCAACAGACCTTGCATTTGCCATGATTACAGGCGGAAACTGGTTTAAAGTTCCTGAATCTATTAAAGTAGTTCTCTCAGGAAAACCGGGAAAATATACAACAGGAAAAGATATTATCTTAGAGATCATTAGAATGATCGGCGTTGATGGCGCGCTTTATAAAACTTTAGAGTTTACAGGTTCAACAATTGAGCACCTTACAATGGATGACAGATTCTCTATGTGTAATATGGCGATTGAAGCGGGTGCAAAAAGTGGAATCGTTGCCTATGATGATATCACAAAAGAGTTCTTGGAAGATAAAGATCTTGCACGAGAACCTCGTATTCACTACTCTGATGAAGATGCAGTCTATGCACAGGTTTTAGAGATTGATGTGGCAAATCTTGATCCTGTTATTGCATACCCTTTCTTACCATCAAACGGCCACTCAGTAGTGCAGGCTGTCGCAGATAAGATCAAAGTTGATCAGGCATTTATCGGAAGCTGTACAAATGGCCGTCTGGCTGACTTAAAAGTTGCAGCGGAGATCCTCAAAGGCAAAAAAGTACATCCTGATGTTCGCCTTATCGTAACACCGGGAACACAAAAGATTTTACGTGAAGCAAACCATTTAGGATATATTGACATTATTGTTGATGCAGGCGGCGTTGTAAGTAATCCAACTTGTGGTGCCTGTCTTGGTGGATATATGGGGATTCTTGGTGACAATGAAGTAGCAATTTCAACGACAAACAGAAACTTTGTCGGTCGAATGGGATCACGCAGTTCAAAAGTTTATTTGGCAAACTCAGCAGTAGCTGCAATCTCAGCAATTACTGGGTATATAACAGATCCAAGATAAAAAGCTCACTAAAAGCTCATTACTCTGTGCTATAATTGCGCAATTATTTTAAACAAGGATACAAACGATGAAACGTTTACTTTTACTTCCTGCACTTCTTTTAGGTAGTGCAACATTTGCTGATGATACTCAGTATAAATATGAAATCTCTCCAATGATTGGGTACAACTTCTCTGAAGGGAATGTTGAGATGAAAAGCGATGGATTTTACACAGGTGGAGTTGAATTCCAAGCGAATACACCAGGTTCTAGAATCTCCCCAGAGTTATCTGTATTTTATACACCAGATGCTGATTATAGTAAAAAATATCGTTCTAATAATCACTCTCAAGATACTGACATTTTACGTTTAGCATTCAATGGTGTTTACACTTTTGACAAAATGGATATGGTTGTTCCTTTTGCAAAACTTGGTGTTGGTTATGAAGATGTAAATAATGAAGTAGCATCAAATCAAAGCGGTTTCTTTGCAGATGCAGGAGCTGGGGTAAAAATTCCTTTTGCAAAATCATGGGCATTAAAAGCTGAAGCTATCTATTTGGCTAAAATCGGAAACTCTCAAAACCAAACTCTTGACAATAACTTAATGGCACTTGTAGGATTGACATACTCATTTGGTGAAGTAGCAAAACCTGCACCAAAAGAGGAGCCTGTTGTTGTAGAAGAAGAGGTAATTGTAGCAGCTGTTGTTGAACCAGACAGTGATAGAGATGGTGTTTATGACTCTTTAGACAAATGTCCAAATACTCCTGCGGGTTCTACAGTAGGTGTTGATGGTTGTCCAATTGTTTTAGATGATGACAATGATGGTGTAACAAATGATAAAGATTTATGTCCAAATACACCGGCTGGAGAAAAAGTTGATTCAAACGGTTGTCCAATTGCAATAAACCTTCAAGTTAACTTTGCAAATAACTCGGCAGTTGTTCCAGCATCTGCAGATGCACGTTTAAACAAATTTGCAGATTTCCTTAAAAGAAATACAAACTATAATGCAAAAATTGTAGGTTACACAGACAGCAGAGCAAGTGAAACATACAATCAAAAACTTTCAGAAAGAAGAGCACAAGCTGTTCTTAAAGCACTTGTTGAAAGAGGCGTAAATCCTGCTCAACTTTCAGCAGTAGGTATGGGTGAGCTTAATCCTGTTGCAAGCAACGATACAGCTGAAGGTCGTGCAAAAAACAGAAGAATTGAAGCAGAACTTACTTATAAAGCTAAATAATTTATGCTTTTACCCTTGCCTTGTGTAATCTTTGCAGGTGGTAAAAGTTCACGAATGGGAGAAGACAAAGCGCTTCTTCCTTTCGCTTCTTACCCAACCCTTATAGAGTATCAGTATACTCGTCTCACTAAAATATTTCAAACTGTCTATATCTCTTGTAAAGACAGATCAATATATGATTTTCAAGCCAACTTTATTGAAGATGCAAAAAATAACAACCTTTATGCTCCAACAGCAGGCTTTTTAGCAACATTTCAAGCACTCAATGATAAAGCATTTTTTGTACTGAGTGTTGATGCTCCTTTTGTCAACAAAGAAATAATATCAAAACTTTGTGCTGTAGACAGCCCCTCATATGACGCAACAATTGCAAAAACAGATGAAGGAATACAACCCCTCTGTGGAATATACCACAGAACATTGGAGCCAAAATTTCAAAAAATGTTTGAAGAAGATAATCACAAACTTGGTTTTTTACTCAAAAATACCCATACAAACTACTCCTATTTTCAAGATACAAAAGCCTTTTTAAATATGAATCATCCAGAGGATTATAAAAAAGCTCTCTCTCTTATATAAACTATTTACACCTCTTTGCTATAATGTAAAAAAGCAAAAAAAGATTAACAATGAATTTAACACATTTAGATGAGAACCAAAGACCAAAAATGGTTGATGTCAGTGAAAAACAAAACACTACTCGTGTTGCAGTTGCAAGCGGTATAATTGAGATGAGCCAAGATGCTTATGATACTATTGTCAATGAAAAAACAAAAAAAGGGCCAGTTCTGCAAACTGCAGTTATTGCTGCAATTATGGGAACAAAAGAGACAAGCAGGCTTATTCCTATGTGTCACCCTCTTAACCTAAGCGGGATAAACTGCGATGTTGAGGAGTTACCTGAACTGCCAGGCTTCAAGCTTACAGTAACTGCAAAATTAACAGGACAGACCGGTGTAGAGATGGAAGCACTTACAGGGACATCCATTGGACTTTTAACTATCTACGATATGGTAAAAGCGATTGACAAAGGGATGATAATCCGCAATGTGCAACTTGAAAGTAAATCAGGAGGAAAAAGTGGAGACTTTAAACGATAAACTTGAAGGCAAAAAGTTAGAACTGGAGTATCCTTGCAACTGGTGCTATAAAGTCATTGCAAGTGAAAGAGAAGCACTGCAAAAAGCGATCAAAGATGTTATAGCACAACGAGAACATAAACTTACAGACTCAAACAAATCAAAAACAGGGAAATATGTCAGTATGAATCTCGATATGCTTGTCCATAACGAGGATGACAGACAATTTATCTACGATGCTCTGAAAAAACATCAAGATATAAAAATGGTACTCTAAAGGAGACAAAAATGCAAACACTACAAGAAGAACTACAAAAAGTATATAACAGACGTTTTAAATCAACACAAAAGAGAATTCTCTCTGCACTTCATGATGCTAAAATTAATACAACAGATCTTTCTTTGGATGATATAAAAATAATAGCAGATACCTTTATAGCAACAGAAACACAAAAACTTGAAGAGGATGTCGAAGATCTTCTCGCACAAAAAGAGGCAATTGAGAGAGCTTTAGAGAAAAAATCTGAAGAGCTTCAAGAAAAGAAATATGAAGTATTTAATATCTTGGAAGAGGAGTTTAGCAAAGATGATTCTCTCTTAGTCAAACTCCACCAGGTAAAACTTCAATCAATTGACCTTTATGAGATTTTACTTGAAATGGTAGAATCTGCTATTATCACAGCACTTGAAAATGAGAGTGACGAAGATCTCAATGACGCAATCAAAGAGGTTATTAAAGAGATCACTTTTGAATCTATAAAGGAGGGCTCACTCAATACCATTCGTGTACGAAAAATACTCTCAACAATCTTAGCAACAGCTATTGAAGTTGCAGAAGCTACACCAAACCGTGCAGATGAGATACTCAGAGCAACGCTTAAAGGTATGCGTTCGGGACTTATACAGGCTATAGACAGATTTAAAAAACGTCTTGCTTTTATGCCGGTAGAAGCAAAACATATACTGATAGAAGATTATGATACTATTATTGAAGATCTTAATCAGACAGATACTCTCTTTTCACAAGTCGTCATTACACAAGCTAGTAAAAGTTCACAAGTTATTAGAAAAACACTTCTTGATATTAACAATGAGATGAAGTATGATCTAGAAGAGCTACTCCATATTTCAAAAGAGACTGCAGAAGTAATGAAAGAGAAGTTCTCTTCTTTAGCAAAACTTGCAGTCAAAAAAGCGGACTTTGCACTAAACTCTCCAAAAGCAAAAGAGGCAAAACGAATGGGTATTCAAGCATTTTCTGTAGCAAAAGAGGCGTTAGGACATGCATTAAAGTCTGCTAAAGATGCTATAGATAAGAAGTAAAAGGGAACTTAAAATAATAAATTATTATAATTAAACAAATTTGTATTACGATTTTTTCAATATAATTAAATTGATTTAATATTTTAATACATAAGGATATCCTATGATGATACATCCAGCCAGCGTACACTTCGCAATGGTTCTCCCTGTCGTAGCAGCAGCTTTTGGTGTTGCTTATATGATAAGCAAAAAAGAGATTCTTTCTAAAATTACAGCGCGGACTACACTTGTAGCCGCCCTTGCAATGATTGCAGCCTGGTATACAGGAAATCAAGCAGGTCCCCAGATTTTTGACTACCTCAGTGAAGCAGGTCAACATGAACTTTTAGAACATAAACAATTAGGACTTTACCTAGCTATATCAATGGGTATAATCGCATTACTGCAAATTGCAGGCTGCCGCTTGAAAAAATTTGCACTTCAGACAATAGCAACACTATTGCTTATTGTAGCCATGTTTACAACCTTTTTACAGGGAAAAGATGGAGGAGAGATAGTTTACAATCATGGTATGCCTTTTAAAGCATATGTGATAGAAGAGTCTCTTAAAGAGGCAGTCGCTACTGCTGAAGAAGAAGATGATTGTGATGCACAAGTTGAAGCATATGAAGATGCCATTGATGATATCTCTACTCTCTCTGAAGATATTGATACTATCTATGGAAATACTCCAAAAAATGATGAGGAGGAAAATCAATAGTTATGAGCCAGCAAACGCTTAATACAAATGCACAAAAAGAGATGCAAGAAGCACTTGATGCCTATAAACGGGATAAGAACTCTGTAAAAGAGTTCTATCCTTGTTCTGAAGAGCTTACAAAAAAACTTCAAGAGAAAGCAAAATGAAAATTTTATGTGCGCCATGTTTTGAAAAACAACTCGAATCACTGCTAGGCGATTATACAAAAGAGGATTTTCCTGCTATCAAAAGTTTTAAAATGTATCTCGATACAGTTATTTTAAATATGCCTACAAAGGTTCAAAAATTTAAAAAATCTATTTACTTTAATGATGAGAATATTAAAGATATTGAACACCAAGGATTGATTATTCCCTTCTATATTGATGAAGAAACAGATAATTATCTCATACTTGGAATTGTTAAGAAATAAGTTTTTTTCATAATATAATAAGTTGATATTATTATAAAAATTACCCAGAGAAATATTAGAATTTTTAATATTTTCTCTAGGTTACAAATTGAAACAAAATAGAGTTTTTTAATGTAAATATCACATTTTTATCTCACATTTTTGTATAATGCTAATTACATTAATCATTTAATGACATAATGGCTATCGTAAAAACTCTTTGTACCTAAATTAAAAAAAAATGGACAGAGTGATATAAATTATGAAGACAACAGACAATCTTATTAAGGAGAAAATTGTGGATATTAAAAAATCTCAACAAGACCTAGACTCTTTAGATACAAAGAGCTCTAGTGTTGACAGAAGAGACTTTTTAGCAAAAACAGCAGCACTTTCAGTTACTGCTCTTGCTGGAACTTCTCTACTGGCATCCGAAGAGGCAGGAGACCCTAGAATATTAGAACCTCAAGAGTGGGGAACAAAATGGGGAGATCCGATAACAAAAAATCTTTACGGAATGCCATCAAAATATGAGCATAATGTTACAAGAAGATATACAAAACTATTAGCTTCTGGTAACTTCAGAGCTTCTATTGCAGTTACTCCTATTCAAGAGTCTAGCGGTATTATCACACCAAATGGACTTTTCTTTAGTCGTTCACACGGTGGTGTTGCACACATCGATCCAAATGAACACAGACTGATGATTACCGGTTTGGTTGAAAAACCATTGGTGCTGACAATGAAACAACTCAAGCGCTATCCAAGTGTAACACGGGTTCACTTCATTGAGTGTCCGGCAAATGGTGGTCAAGAGTGGAGAGGTCCACAATATAACTCATTACAATTTGCAAAAGGCTTTATGTCTTGTGCAGAGTGGACAGGTGTTTATATTAAAGACATTCTCAAAGATTTAGGTCTAAAACCTGAGGCTAAATGGATGCTTGCAGAAGGTGGTGATTCATCAAAAATGGGAAGAACTATTCCTGTTGATAAAGTACTTGATGATGCAATGATTGTTTGGGGTCAAAATGGTGAAGCTCTTCGCCCTGAACAAGGCTATCCTATTCGTCTTTTAGTTCCGGGTTGGGAAGGTAACTTATCTGTAAAATGGTTACGCCGTTTAGATTTTGCCAGTGAGCCTTGGTACTGTAAAGAAGAGACTTCAAAATATACTGTTTTGAAGCCAAATGGAAAAGCAGTACAACATTTCTACGCAAATGAAGTAAACTCAACTGTTACTTCTCCATCTCCAGAGATTGACTGGACAGATTTAAAAGATGGTGATGTAGTAGAGATCGAAGGTCTTGCATGGTCAGGTATGGGTACTATCACAGGTGTTGACATCTCTTTTGACGGTGGGAAAACATATAAAGAAGCAAGCCTTAAAGGTTTGGTACTTCCTAAATGTTGGACTCGTTGGAGCTACATGCACACATATAAAAAAGGTGAGGAATTACTTCTTACTTCTCGTGCTATGGATGATGCTGGATATATACAACCAACTATTGATCAAGAGGTATTAAAAGTTGGTGTTGAAGCTGTATATCATAGAAATGCAGTTGAAACTTGGAAAGTTGAAAAAGATGGTAAAGTAACACACGTTGAAATACGTTCTCCATATGAACGTAAAGAAAATGGTGAGTTAGTTATCGAAGGGAAGGCGTAATAATGTTTACAATTAATAAAAAATTATTTATATCAATGTCTGCTGCTGCAGCGCTCTCTTTAAGTCTTACGGCATGTATGGACAGTGCAACACCAGCAGATACAAAGAGTGCAAAAAAAGCATCTATTGATGGCGGAGTTATGTACCCTATTGCTAATGGAAAGACTGGTCCTTACTATGTAAATACAAAAGCTCATAACCAAAAGGTTCACTTTGGTCGTACTCCAACGGAAAAAGAGTATGAAGAGTGGGACTCAGATATTATGCCTGATGGAACAGGATTACCTGAAGGTGAAGGTTCTGTTGAAGAGGGTGAAGAGGTATATGAGTCTAAATGTGTAATGTGTCATGGTGACTTTGGTTCAGGTGGTGGAGGTTATCCATCATTATCAAAAGGAAATGCTTATGAGCTTCATGAGACATTGACAAACCAAAGAATCAAGCCTGACACTGATGGTCCGGTACGTGTATTTGGTACATACTGGCCACAGGCAACAACGCTGTTTTGGTACATTAAAGATGCAATGCCGCATCCAATGACTGACTCTTTAAGTGACGATCAGGTTTATGCTTTGGTTGCATATATCTTAAATATTAATGAGATGGAAATTGATGGACAAGAAGTTGATGATGAGTATGTACTCAATCGTGAAAAATTCTTAAAAATCAAAATGCCAAATGCTAATGGTTTTGAACCAAGTATTGACGGTCCAAACGGTCCGGACAATATACGCAAATACTTTTCAAATCCAGATAATTTTGGAGCACAAAAAGTTAAACCTGCAGAGCGTTGTATGACAAACTGTCAAGAACCAACTGCAAAAGTTGTTTATATTAAAGGTGCAGGAATCAGTGATTTCCATCCACCACTCTCAGCAGTACGTGACCTTCCAAAAGAGAAGGAAACTGGTTTCAATGCTGCAAAAGCATATGAAGCAAACTGTGCAATGTGTCACAGTGCTGATGGTATGGGTGCACCTGTAATTGGTGATAAAGCAGCGTGGGCAAACTATACTGCCAAAGGGATGGATAAAGTTTACTCTAATGGTATTCATGGTATAAACGGCATGCCGCCTAAAGGTGGTGCTGATTTATCAGATACTCATTTCAAATCTGTTGTTGACTATATAGTTAACAAAAGCAAATAAATTTAACAAAGGAAATATTATGGAAAGAAGACAATTTTTAAGTATGACTTTAGGTGCTGTAGCTTTAGCTGCAGTTCCTGCAAGTGTAAGAGCAGAAGATTTCAGAAAATCAAAGCCGGCTGTATGGAGTGCACATACTGTTGATGACGCTATCAAAGCAATGTATGGTTCTACTGCATTAACGATGGAAGGTGTAAAATTAAAAGCACCTGATGTTGCAAGTAACGGTGGAGCTATTCCTGTTGATTTCTCAACTGACAAAGATGTTAAAACTATTGCACTTTTCCAAGATGCTAACCCAGAAGCTGCAGTTCTTGTAGTTGAGCCTACAAAATACAGTGTAAACAAATACTCTGTAAAAATCAAAATGGCAAAATCTGGTACTATTACTATTGTTGCTGAAGGTAAAGACGGAAAACTTTACGCAGCTAAGAAAACTTTAGATGTTGCACTTGGTGGATGTGAAGGTTAATCCTTTACACTTCTTATTATAAAAATAAATATTAAGGAAATATAATGGCTGGTATTAAAGTAAAAGCAAAATTAAAAAATGGTGTAGTAAATGTAAAAGCAATGGCTAAACATGCTATGATGACATACAATATGGCAGAGAAAAAAACAGGAGATAGAGAGAATGCAAACTTTATTACACATATCTCTGCTTCTGTAAACGGAGAGACTGTATTTGATATGTCAACTTCTCAGTTTTTATCTAAAAACCCAATTTTCAAATTCCAATTCAAAGGGATCGGTAAAAAAGGTGACAAAGTAGAGATGGTTGCTGTTGATCGTAAAGGTAAAACTTACAAAGGTAAAGGTAAAATCAAATAAATTTGACTTTACCCTGCATAAGAGAGGCTTTTTAGCCTGCTCTGTTGCAAAATCAAACTTCTACAACCTATCAAAATGACAATATGCACAACAAACTTTTTTTTCAAATTCTAAAATTAGATTACAGATAGGCTTTGCAAAAACAGTAAATTATTAAATTGGATGAAAATATGCAAGGAAAAGTAGTCGCACTCTATATTACAAAAGATGATGCAGCAAAAACACGTCAAACTCCAGACAAAATTGAAGTAGATTCCAATGGAATCATTGGAGACAAATTTTATGCAAAAGATTCAAATAGAGCTATATTGATTACAGCAATACAAAGTTACGAACTGACAAAAGAGCATAATATAGATATCACACGGGGAGCATTAGGAGAGAATATCCTTATAGATATAAGCCCGTATCATCTCTTACCTGGAGAGAGACTACAAATTGGGGAGACTCTTTTAGAAATCACACAAAACTGTACACTATGCAAAGGCTTAAGTTCAGTAAACTCAAAACTGCCAAAACTCCTCAAGAATGATAGAGGAATCTTTGCAAAAATCATTAGTGGTCCCTCTACTATCAAACTAGAAGAGAAGGTCATAATATAATATACTTTATATTATGACTGATAATATCGCAGTACTCCGTCCATTTTTGATCCCATATTTAAAAGTAACATATCAGCAATTACAAGTGCCGCCATTGCTTCACAAACTATAGTACCACGAACAGCTACACAGGGATCATGACGTCCTTTTAGAGCAAAATCAACTTCTTTATTGTCAGTAGTGACAGTATGTTGTTCTTGAAAGATAGAAGGTGTTGGTTTAAAGTAGACATTTAAAACAATATCATCCCCATTACTTATACCGCCTAAAATACCTCCGGAGTGATTGGACACAAAGCCGTCTGCACGAATAGCATCATTATTCTCTGAACCCAAAGCACGTGCAGAGAGTACCCCATCACCAATCTCTACAGCTTTTACAGCATTAATTCCCATCATTGCATCAGCCAAAACGCCATCAAGTTTATAATAAAGAGGCTGTCCCAATCCAATAGGAGCTCCTTTAATAACTACACGCGATACCCCGCCAACAGAATCATGACGATTTTTTGCTTCTAAAATCGCTGCCTTTTGTGCCTCTTCCGCTTTTGCATCAAGGGCATAGATAATACTCTTCTTTGCCTGCTCGTAATCAAAGAAATCCGCTTTAATGCCATGTACTTCACTTATACCACTAAAAACCTCGATCCCTAACTCTCTTAGCATAAGCTTTGCAATAGCTCCTGCTGCAACACGAGCAGCGGTTTCACGAGCAGAACTACGCCCTCCACCACGATAATCACGTAAGCCATATTTATGAAAATAGGTAAAATCAGCATGTCCCGGGCGAAAAATATCTTTGATATTTGAGTAATCTTTAGACTTTTGATTTGTATTATAAATAACCATTGCAATAGGTGTCCCTGTACTTTTCCCTTCAAAAACACCACTGAGTATTTCAACCTTATCAGCCTCTTTACGAGCGGTTTCAAACTCACTCTTGCCAGGTTTTCGACGATCAAGCTCACTTTGAATAAAAGCTTCATCGATCTCTAAACCTGCAGGAACACCATCTAAAAGACATCCTAAAGCCGTGCCGTGTGACTCTCCAAATGTAGAAAACCGTAATTTCATTCCAAAACTATTCACTATTTTTCCTCTTTTAGTATATCAACTGCTAGTTTTGCAGCCTCTTGTTGTGCTATTTTTTTACTTTTACCAATGGCACGGGCATACTCTTTATCTTCAATATAAACTGCTACTTCAAACTCTTTTTTATGATCCGGTCCACGGGAAGCTATTACTTTATACTCAGGAGTAATGCCAAAACGTGCCTGAGTAAGCTCTTGAAGTGTTGTTTTAAAATCTCTAAAAAGAGAATCCAAAGAGATCTCCTGATGATTCTCTTCTATAAGTTTGATAGCAATTTCTTGAACTTTTTGAAGTCCGGCTTCAAGATAGATAGCACCCATAATTGCTTCAAATGCATTTGAAAGCAATGAAGACTTTTCACGCCCTCCATTATTGTCTTCTGCATTGGAAAGGAAAATATAGTCACCAAGATTAAGCGCACGCGCTAATTTGTCAAAACCGGTTTCATTCACTAATGATGCGCGTATTTTTGAGAGTTTTCCTTCATCAGAATTTGCAAATTTTCTAAACAGATACTCTCCGACAACAAGATCAAGCACAGCATCTCCTAAAAACTCCAATCGCTCATTATCGTAGGGCTGTTTATAACTTTTATGTGTCAGCGCTTCGATAATGAGCTTTTTGTCCTTAAACTCATAACCCAGTTTTTTCTCTAATGTCTCTATATTCTTATGCATACTATCCCCATTTTACAATAAATCCTTTGCTTCCTGTGCGGCATCACGTGCCAAAACATCACAACGCTCATTCTCAACATGTCCATCATGTCCACGAACCCAAATTGCATGAATCTTGTGTGGTTTTGCAACTTCTATATACTCTCTCCACAGATCGGGATTTTTCACTTTTTTAAAATCTCTTTTTATCCAGTTTCCAAGCCATTCATTTATACCTTTTACGACATAAGATGAATCTGATACAATATCGACTTCACAAGGCTCTTTTAAAGCTTTTAAACCCTCTATAACCCCTTTTAATTCCATTCTATTGTTTGTAGTGTGTGATTCATTGCCGCTTAGCTCTTTTTCATTGTCCCCATAGCGTAATATTGTACCATAGCCACCGGGTCCTGGATTACCAAGAGCACTGCCATCACTGAAAAGAGTTATTTTCTTCACTAAAATCCTTACTGTAATCTCTGCTTAAACTCCACTCAACCTGTGCAGTGTCTATTGCATGACAACTGCTACAGCGACTAAAAGCAAAAGGAGAGACACTTTTACACTCATTACAGATATACTCGAAACTAAGTGTTGCATTTGCTCTGTTTTGAAGCTTGATTAAAATATCAAACTCAAAAATATCACTCTTTTTACTCAGATTTAATTCACCTTTTGCACTGTAAAGCTCACGTAAAAAAGAGTTTTTTGAAATTATATCTAAATTCAAATCTTTACTTGAAGAGTGCCACAGTACTTCTGTAAGTACTTCAATTTTTGATATATCTATGTTTTCCCATGCTTTTTTTGGTGAAATACGAAAGATATATTCAAAGATAAGATAGGTTAAATGATAGTTTTGATGATAAATTTCTAAAAGTTTCTCAACTTTTTTATCTTCATCCATAGTACTGCTGCTTAAAATTGCCAATGCTTCCAAATATTCTCTGTCCAAGACAATATCTTCTCCAAGTTCATCAAGTGGTTCAAGAACTTCCAAAGCTGCTTTATAATCACGCATATATTCATATATCAGAAGAAGATAGTGTAGAGCTTGCGGTGTTCTGGGACTTGCACTTAGTATCTCTAAAAATATCTGTTTTGAACGTTCTAAAAAACCAGCTTTGAAATAAGTCTTGCCAAGTAAAAACATCGTCTCTTTAATATTACTGCTGCTACCGACATTTAAGATTTCATTGTAGATCTCTATACTCTTTTCATAATCTCCGTTTTTATAATAAGAACTTGCCAATAAGAGCCATGACTTTTCGGAGAGTTCACCACTAGAAATAAGAATTTTAAGCTCATCATGTGAAGGAAGAGCACGAAACTGCCGTAAAAATCGCTCAAGATGTCGAGAGTCTTGAGAGCGTCTGTATCGTCCCCACCAGTAAGAGAGAAAAGTAATTATGAAAATAATTGCAAAAAAAATTATAATAGAAAAGAGAGGGTCCCTAAATTCAATAAAAAACATATCCATCAGCTATACACCACAATCCCATAATCATTTTTTAAATTGTAAAAAGTCGAATCTACCGTAATTTCAAGATCTTTTATGCGTCCCAGTTGAATAATGGAATTTTTTGCAACACCTATACCATTCTCACGAAAAAACTTACGAATATTTACAAACTTTACATCTTCTACGAACTTATATTCAAACTCTCTGTGCAGCTTCATTTTATCACTTGTGAACAAATGTTCATTTACATGCAGTTGATCAGATGCATACTTAATTGGCAAATATCCGGAGAGATCGGTCAAAATTTCCTCTATATGTTCATGCTTTTTAGGCAAAGTATCTTTTTGAATAAAGACATACTTGTTGTTAAGTTTCAGTGTTTGTGTATTTTTCCAATATTTATATGCAGGATTAGAGACCCCAAGTTTTGCATAAACCTCACGCCATAACCAAAAAGAGTTGAGTGTATTTGGAAATGCAGACATCTTTTTGGCTCCTTTACAATCTAGTACTATGATTATATAATCTTTTTTCCTAGAGTTTTATAAAGTGCCAAAAAGAGTTCTCTTTTACTCCAATTTAAAAAATAGCCGTAATAAGCTTAGTTACAATAAATCCACCAAATACAAGCCATATAAACATAGCTCCTGCTGTATAGAGTGGTGCAAGTCCAAGCCCTTTAAATTTAGAAAAAATTGTTCCCATACCAAGAGCAGTCATCGCCATTGTTAAAAGGAAGGTATCGATCTCATTGATCACATTTACAATGTTATGTGGTACAAGATCTAGTGAATTAAATCCTGCCATAGCTATAAAATAAACTGCAAACCATGGAATTACAAGCTTAACACCACTTGCAGCACCACCACTTTTTTTTGCCTGTGCCGAGAGGTAGATCCCAAGAACGATAAGCATAGGGGCAATCATAATAACCCGTGTCATTTTAACAATAACTGCTGAGTTTGCCATCACTTCAGGAGCACCGGGAACTGAAGCCGGAACAGCAACAACCTGTGCAACCTCGTGAATAGTACCACCTACATAGATACCAAACTGTTCAGGGGTCATATGTAAAAATCCTGTAGCAGGCTCAATAATTGCAGAATAAAGAACAGGATATAAAAACATAGATATCGTACCAAAAAGAACAACCATAGAGACAGCTACCGCCGTTTTATGCCCTTCAGCTTTTAGTACCGGTTCAGTAGCCAAAACTGCTGCTGCACCACAAACAGAGGCACCACTTGCTGTTAACATTGCAGTATCTCTGTCCATCTTAAAAATCTTGTATCCAAGATATGAACCCAAAATAAAAGTTGTAGAGAGCATAATAAGCGAAACCATAAAACCACTCATACCAACTTCCATAATCTGTTGAAATGTAATTCTAAAACCGTAAAATACAATCGCAAAACGTAAAATTTTCTTCCCAGAAAAAGTAATACCTGTTCCCCATTCACTTGGAATGTGATTATGGAGTGTATTTGCGTAGAAGATACCTAAAACGATACCGATAACAAGTGGAGAGATGCCAAGTGCTTTTACAAAACCAATCTGTGCAATTGATGTAGCAGCAGCTGCAAAAATTGCAACAAAAATGATACCATACATGGTACCTTTTCTATTTTCTTTTGAAAATGCCATTCTTTACCTTTATTAGTTTAATTTATCAAAAATGAGATGCAATTATAGCAAAATATTATTTATCTCTGCTTTGAACTTCTATCTTTAACTCTACTTGCAACTCTTTTTCATTCTCTTTGTTTAGCCTATGAATATCCCCAACTTTGACTCTCGATTTCAATATTCCCTGCTCTCTTACCAAATAAGACTGTATGGTTTCAGACCTTTTTCTCGCAAGAGCCTGTAGTGCCTGCGGTTCTACTTTTTGAATAGCACTACATATCTTGATAAGCTCTTTTTGATATGCCCTCGCATAGGTTTCGTCTTTTGTATATTTCTCTTTAAGTTTTTCTTGTAACTTTTCTAAAGTATCATCATCTCTTAATTTGTTATACACATCTTCAAGCATCTCTATTGTTAAGGCAGTTCGTGCATTTTTTGTATTTTCATCGCCACTCATTTTCATAATCATAGAGACAAGTTTGTTCATTTGTAAAACATCTAAGTCTTTTACCTCATCGTATGTAGCCGGAATCTCCAAAGAGATTTTTGGACGTTTATTCATCATCTTTGCAATTTTGTCTAATTTTTCACGTTCAGGAGGAGTAATATTACTTTTTCCAAATTCAAAAGCTATATATTCCAATTCATCACCACTTATTCCCATTGCAGAACCTAAAAATTTAAATGGTGATGTAACTGCTTTTGCTATTAAATTACCCATAGTTTTCCAAACAAGTGCACCATATTTAAAATCAGGCTCATTAACATTCCCTTCTATTGGCATATCAATGTCTATAATTCCTTCACCATCCTCCAATAAACCTATAACAAAACCAAGAGGAAGATGGTTTATACCCTCTCCTTCAAGCTCTTTACCTAGTTTCATATGCTTAATCATAATATTGTTTGTAGCACGTAATTTTCCATACATAATGTCATAACCAAGATCAAGATAGAGTTTCCCCGATTCAATCTCATATCCTGCAAAAGTAGCACTGTAGCCACTCATTCCCGGCAGATTCAAGTTTTTAAAATCAAAATCCAAATCTGTATACTCTTTTGGATTAAAACTATCCACACTTCCTTTGAGTTTTGTGGATCCGTACTTATCCACCTCCCCATCAAGATTTAAATATGTTGTCCCTCCAGGAGTATTTGATACTGCATAAACAATACCTTGTAAATCATGAATATTTGTTCTGAATTTTATAGGCAATGAGTAGTCCTGAAACTCAGCACTTCCATTTTGAACATCAATTTTTACAATACTTACAGGGAAAGCATCGCTTGCATTTTGTTCTTTGCTTATATTACTCTCTTGCGACTCATTTTGCAGAGTCGGTTTTGCCAATTTTGCAAAATTTAGAGTTTTATTTTCATCAATTTTTGCACTGATATAAAATGAATCAACTAAAATACTGTCAACATAAAGTCTGTTTGGAAAGAGTTCTAAAGTAAATGGTTTTACCTCAAGTTCATTCATAGATAATAAAGATGAGTTATCATCATTTGTATCTGTCACAAAAAGTGAATTAAGCTTCACACTGCCATTGAGACTTATATCTGGAGATTTTTTTGATTTTGCATACTGTTCTTTAAGAGAAAAAGAGAGTTGTCCGTCATCTATACTCACATAAGAACTCTCTTGCAAATAAGGAGTTGCATCTGCTAAAGCAATATTCTTTGCCTTTAGAGAGCCTCTTTGTTTGAGTGGAGTATGTCGCAATTTTCCATATGCAGAAAGCTTCCCCTTCTTATTTATTCGCAGTGAAGCTCTATAGTTTAACCATGTCCCTCTTTTTGAATCTATATTATTTACTTTTACATATATTCGATCTATAGTATGACGCTGTTTCTTTGGTAATACTCTATCAGTAAAATTGAGTTTTGCATTATTGAGTACTACGCTCTTAATCTTAACTCTATAGGGCTTCTCTTTACGTTTTACTTTTTTTCTGACATGTTTTACAGCTTTTGTAAGAACAAGCCCGTCAACATTTAATTTACCACTTTTTTTACGCGTTACATTTGCGACTACTCTATTGAATGTGATCGCAGATACATTTACATCTTTTGTCTGCGTATCTAACTCTATGCCATTCAGTTTTAAATCTTGAAATGCTACAAGACGCTCTTTTGTACTCTTTTTTCTAACAAGCAGTTTTTTGATTATGATATTAGTATTGTTAAGATAGGTAATATACTCTTTGTTTTTCTCATAAATTTTTGCATCAAGAGCCATATCTACAAAAGTACTCTGGAGTAAAATATCATACCTTTTTAAGTTTGATCTTGCAGCCTTGGTAATATAGGGACGGTAATGAACAACATCAAAATCCTTACATTCCATATGTGTTGTTAGATCTAATTTTTTATGTGCTACTTTTCCATTTAACATACATTTTGTTGCACTGTTTATAAGCATATCTACTTTATATGCAAAAGGTTTTTCCCCAAGTAGTGTTATATCATCTGCGTAGATATTGAGGTTATCTATCTTACTCTCTACAGCAGGTTTAATCGCTTTATCATAAAATGCCAAATTTACATCTTCTATAGCTAATGTATGTAGTGTAACATCCCATGGTTTTGGAGTTGTTTTTGAAGTTTTCGTACTTTTTGTACTATTTGCTTCAGAGCTGCTTTTGACTTTGAGATACTCTATCCAGTCTATCTTACCATCGTCCAAACGCTTTGCTTTTACACGTAAACCATGTAAGTTAAAAGTAGATATATCTACATACTGTTGCATCGGCAATATTGTAATGCCACTGAGTGCCAAACTATCAAGGTTAAGTATATCTTTATCTCTGTTTTTTGGTTTGATGCGTAGTTTTTCAAGTGCTAAGTGTAGATTTTTTATCTTTGTAGCATTGATATCATCAAAGTTAAAATCGTATGCCAAAGAGAAGGAGACTTTTCCATCTGCGACTTCAAGATTTAACTCATCTTGCATATACTTCCACTCAGTATAGAGTTTACTCGCTTCAAAATCAACTGTTCCCTTAAACTTTAATGGCTCTAAACTCAACATAGTAGTTTTTAAATCGATAAAACCACCATCACTCAAACGCGAATAAAATCTAATTTTTGCATTCTTTTTTTCTATCTTTTGTGTATCAAACTCTTTCAATGTAAAGCCCAAATTAGCAAATGAAAATTCAAAAGGTTCTCTGTGTGTATCATCTCTAAACGAGACGCTTCCTCCCTTCACATCTATAAGTTCAACAATGATATGAGGCAGTGCACTAGTGCTTTGATCCTCTGCATCATTTTGTACAGGCACTTTTTGAGGTTTTAAAATTTTTGAGAGATTTAGCCTCTTATCTTTGTTATAAACTATATTTACATAGGGATCAATTAAGGAGAGTTCTTTTAATTTAAATGAGCCCTTAATAAGAGCAGAAGGATCAACATTCACACGTAGTGACTCAAAACCAACTAGTTTATTTTGTTGACGATCTTGAAGATTTAAAACATCTATTGTTACTTGAAACAAGATAGGATTAAAACCTAAAGAGTTGATCGTAACCTCAGCATTAGTTTGCGTATTTATAAGTTTTACAAGTTGTGGCTTAATAAGAAGAGGAAGAAGGACAAAACCTATAAATAGATAGCCTAGAAAGAGATATGTAATATATTTTAAAATTTTTGGAAACAAAACTAAACTCCATTAGTTAAATAGTATCTAATGAAGTTTAGCTTATTTCGTATTAAAAGAAAGTAATTACTCTCCTTTTAAAAGGATACTCTCTTTAGGGAATACAAATGTTGTATCTCTGTAAACGGAGATATATTCACTTGGTTTTCCATTTTTGTCAAGTGCATATGCATGAATTTTAATAGGGATAATAGTATCTTTTCTTTTATTATCTACTAACATCTCTTCAGTCGTAAGTGTTACAATTTTTTTCTTTTTAACACCCGGTACTACTCTAAACGGCTTAGAAGGTTTTGAAATCTTAATTTTGCCTTCCATTCCTTTTGGAGGAATTACTTCAAAATAAAATTTCATTGGTTCATTTTCAGTATTTTGTACTAAGAAAATATATGAATTTTCAACTTTAAACTTCTTATTTGGAAGATGTTTAATAGCATAGAGTCTAGTCTCTTTGTTAACATTGAGAAGCATATGCTCTTTTGTCGTACTCATGTATGCAAGGGCAAACATAATTCCGATTAAAAGTACAATATATGCAATAACTTTTGGACGGAAATATTTTGTTTTTCCTTTTCTCTCAACGATCTCA
>Ga0256837_1000858_pt1 | contig 23062 bp, 27 predicted proteins | sample 4562384metaG_FD_185976 | JGI IMG/M metagenome (GOLD analysis project Ga0256837, IMG submission 185976) | Hydrothermal vent microbial communities from Guaymas Basin, Mexico - 4561-384 | ecosystem: Environmental > Aquatic > Marine > Hydrothermal vents | place: Mexico: Guaymas Basin | collected...
ATTGGACTATTTTAATGAAAATCATGAGATTATTTTGGAGTGCTTAGGGGATGATTATGAAGAGTTTTATGATTAGTTGTTTTATATTAGTTTAAGTTTAGAGGGGTGATGAATGTCGGTAATAAGATTTTATTGGGTGATTTATAAGCTTAAAGGGATTTCGAGATAGAAGAAATAATTTCTTCTATCTATTTTAAAAATTAAATTATAAAATAATTCTTTCTTTTAATGATTTCTTAGCAATCTCTTCTAAAAATGTAGTAGCATAAGAGCCTTTTGGTAATGCAAAATTAATAGTAAGCTCCTCTTTATAATGATTATATGAAAACGATAAATCTTCTGCCCAAATCCAAGCATATCTTCTATCACCTTTTAAAGAAGAGAGTTCATCATCATCAAAATTTTCTTCCAATGCTCTTGCATCACTATATGCTTTTTTTGCACGACTACCAGATAAAATTCCAGTTGGGCTAATTTTTGCATTATTAAAATCATTTGAACTTTGTTTAAACTCTTGAAGATAATATCTTTTACCATAAGGATAACCCAGCATATCATCACCAATAAATAATTTAAAGAATTGAGGTTGTTCTTTTAAAACTTTAACTAATTCTAAAGGATAATTTAAAAGTTTAGTTGCCTCTTCAATAGTATTTTCATTAATAGTTTTAGATATTTCTAGGCGATTAGAGAGCCAATTATTAAACAGATGACTTTGATATGCTGATACCAAAAGCTTCTCTTTTGCACCTTTTAATCTTTTTCCACTTGATGCAATCTCTTGACCTTGGATATAACTTTTACTATCTTCTCCAAATCGTTGATAACCATAATAATTTGGAAATCCATTTTTTGCAATATTAAGAGCTGTTTCTTCTATTTTTTTTGCATTATCTTTGGTTACTTTATGCAACACTATAGAAAACTTATTAGATTTTAACTGACCTATTTTAATTGGAAACTTGCTATAAAACTTTTCAACTATTTTTATCTTATCAGTGGTCAAGTTTTTTATTAAATCTCTCTCATACTGTTTTGGGATAGAGATATATTGAATAGTTGTGGCACTTTTGTCTTTTAGCCCTGCATATCCAATCTCTCTCTCCTCTAAACCTGTAGCTTTAGCAATAACAGTTACAAGTTTAAATGTACTCATATCCTGTTTTTTTATCTTTAAAATAAGATTTGCACCTTTGTTATTAAATTTATACTGAGGTATCTCCTCAACAAAAAATCGTTCAATTGTTTGTTTAAAATCAAACTCTATTGGCTGATGATTATATGCGTATGTTTTATTCATAAATTAATCTACCAGACTCCATGAAATAGTCTCTCCTGCATACATTGGTACAACTTTGCCATAATTTTGAGGTACAGTAAAAGGAGTTTTTGATAAAGTAATAGTTTGCTCTTTTGGATTAACACCATAAATATTTTTTGCATTATCTGATACAAATTTTTGAAGATTATCAAAAGATGAACCATTTGTTTCAAACAACCTTGCTAATAATTGAAGAGCAATGGGAGCAGTAAATACACCTGCTGAACAGTGAGATGATTCTTTTGCATCTTGTGGATGAGGTGCCGAATCTGAACCAAACATAACTTTTGGATGAGCTGATAGTGCCACTTTTTGAAGAGCATCTCTATCTTCTGGTCTTTTTGCAATTGGCTTACAAAATAGATGAGGTGCTAACATTCCACCAGCCACATCATCAAGAGTAATAAGCAAGTGATGAATAGTTATAGTTGCATATAAATTATCAAATTTATCCAACGCTTCCACACTCTCTTTTGTTGTAATATGCTCCATTATAATCTTTAAATCAGGAAAAGCCAATGCAAGTTTTTCATAAATAGGGACAAACTGAGCCTCTCTATCCATTACAAAACCATTAGTCTCTCCATGAATACACAAAGGGATATTTAGTTTACTCATTGCATTTAATGTCTCTTTTAATTCATCAATATCAAATCCACTCACTCCACCTTCTGAATTTGTTGTAATTCCAGCAGGATATAATTTTATAGCTGTTATCTCATCTTTTATACTTTGTAAAAACTCATAAGTGTAAGTTGATTTAAAAAATAGTGTCATATATAACTCAATTTTATTATCTCCAATTGCCTCAATAATTCTTTGTCTATAAGCAATAACCTCATCTTTTGTGCTAACAGGAGGAACAAGATTTGGCATAATAATTGCCCCTGAAAAACTTTTAGCACTTAGTGGTGCAACAATTTTTAACATATCTTCATCTCTAAGGTGAAGGTGCATATCTAACGGTGTTGTTAATTTAATTTGCATTTTAATCCTTTTAATTATAAAATTTTATCTTAAACTCGGCATTCTTTATAGAGTATCAAAAGTAATAGATACTCTTAATTTCAGAGATTCCGTGTCAAGCACGGAATGACAGATTTTATAATCCTAAATAACGGACTTTACAATCCTAAATGATGGATTTTCGTCACCCTGAACTTGATTCAAGGTCTCGTAAACTTGTACACTACTTATAAAGGATGCCTTGAACTCTTCTTTTTATGGAGTTATCTCTCTTACACATCTAACGGCTTTAGCATTTATCTCTTTATCAAAATAACTCATTGTAGCATTACTAAAACTAATAGAGAGTGCATTTTGGCTATTATTAAATTTTGTTGTTGAACTCCAATAGTAATTATTTTTAATATATGTAAAATTGCCTATAACTGATGGATCTGTAGATTCATAACTAACTATAGTATGAAGTTCATTAATATTTGGCAATCTCCATCCTTCGCCATTCAGATCTAAAATATTGCAATATTCTAGTGCTTGATACCAATCTAACTCTTGAGAAGTGGATTCATCTTGCCACTCTAAGTTTGTATCTGTATCTCTGTATATAGGTTCAGCATTTACTATATTACTAAATAGCATTAATAAAATACCTATTTTTATAAATTTTTCCACTCTATTCTCCTTATTTATCTCTTATACATTTTATTTTTAAGATTTCCATTTTATCCATATTCCCTGTCATCCCTTCATAAAAATCAACAAACCATGCTTTATTAATATCATTTGAAACAGTTCCACTACTCCAATATGATGCTAATTGAGTATTAATAAATTTAGAATCTATATGAATAGGACTATTTTCTTGATGAATAATACTAACTAAATCATAAATTGTTGGGAGTCTCCAATCAAGGTAACCTCCTAAAATAAGTGTATCACAGTAGTTTTGTGCATCATCAAAAGTACCTTCTCCATTAGGGTCTTGATCATCTTGCCACATCTTATTTCTAATCTCATCTGTAACAATTATATTATCAATATCTCTAGTATATAGTGTAGATATTCCTTTTTGTAAATCTCCATCATCTCCACTTGTATAAGATGTAATCTGACCTGTTCTTTTAATATTGCTCATTGAGGAAACATATTTAGTTAATTTCATAATATCACTATGAGTTGCTCCATCATCATCTGTTACTATTAATGAAATATCATATATCCCTGCAAAATAATCGCTAATATCAAGTTCTGCAATTTTACCACTTGCTATCTCATTTCCATCTTTTAGCCATTGATAACTTATTATCTTTCCATCACTATCACTACTTAAACTAGCATCTAATTCTATCATTTCAATAGCCGAAGAGACTGTAATATCTTCCCCTGTATTGGCTATTGGATTTTGATTTAATGGCTCAGAAACAATAATATCCACACTATCACTAGCAGTAGCTCCATCATTATCTGTTACTGTTAAAACTAGTATATGAGTTCCAATAACTACAGGAAGATATGTAAAATTTTTCGTTTGTGCTAAAGTTATACCATCTCTTTCCCATCTATAATTTGTGATAATACCATCACTATCTATCGCTTCCCCTATAATTTCAACACTACTATTTACTTCAGTATTTTGGCTAAAACCAGCATTAGCACTTGGTGGAATATTAGGTACTCTATCAACTACATTTATGCTAAGACTTTTTGTAGCAATAGCTCCATCATCATCTATTACAGTTAATGTTAATATATCAGTACCAACAATAGTTGGAGTACAGTGAAAAGTTATTGTATCTGAAAGAATCTCTTCACCTTTTTTCCATTGGTATGATACCACTCTTCCATCAATATCAGTTACACTAGCTGTTATTAAAGTTGATTGATTTAAGTCTGCTGTTAAATTTTCTATCATTGTAATAACAGGAGGTTGATTTAATAACTCTGTTATATTATCTTCATAGTGTAAAAATTCCTCTTCTAAATCTTTTTCTTCAACTATTAAAACTATATTATCAACAGAGATTCCACCACTATTATCTTTTATAGTCAAACTTATATTATGAATACCGATAGGATATAAATTACTTGCAAAAGAGATTTTATCAGATAGTAATATACCATTCTCACTCCACTCATAAGAGATAATTTGCCCATCACTATCACTACTATTGATAGCATCTAAAATAATATTATCGCCAATTGTTGCATTAATATCAATCCCTGCATCTGCTATTGGAGGATTATTATATGATTCTTCAATAGTTATAATAATTTCATCTGTTGATTTTGCACCTTTGTTATCTGTTATGGTTAATACTATTGTATAGATTCCTTTTTTTAAGTCAGAAAGAACTAAAATTACATCCGTTACTAGACTTTTATCATTTAAACTCCAATCATAACTTACAATAGCACCATCTCCATCTGAACTATTAAAGGCATTTAACTTGATAATACTCTACCTTCTGTAGCTATTAAATCATCTCCTGCATTTGCTAAAGGAGTAATATTTGGTTTTGAAAAATTATCTACAAAAGTTGTAAGTTGCTCTTTTGTCTCTATCTGTTTTACATCAAGATAAGATATTATATAGTTTATATCCTCAATATTATTATCATCTACACCAATAACACCAGCATTTTTATAATCATCTACTGTTGGAATAGGATTATTAACACTAACTGAATATCCTCTAATTCTTCTTAAAACCTCTTCTTGTGATGATGGTTGAATAATAATACTATCAATGCTATTACTATAATTACTATTTGAACTATTGCCACAACTATTTATCAATAATAAAATAGTACTTAACATAACTATATTAAAACTATTTCTTATATAAATATACATAAATATCCCTTTATTTATAAAACTAAATTTGATGTTTTCTAACCATAAATCTTAACTTTAAATTCATAAATAGAAGCTTAATTAATTACAAGTTAGCTATAATGTTAATTAAGATATATAATTAAATTATAAAATATTACAATAGGAATATAATGAAACACTTACTTGAAATTGATACAAAACTACTAAAAAACTTTAACTTTTTACTTATCATTCAGATGATACCACTTTGGGTACTCTCTAGTATTTTAGTAAAAGAGATACAACCATCACTTTATGATAAGCAGATGATGTACTATAGTGTGGCTCTTTTTGGTTTTCTTATAGCATTTATTCTTCCTTGGCGTAAGATAATGTGGTGGTTTGTCCCAATATTTTATACATTAAATCTTATGTTGCTTTTGTCTGTTGAGTTTATTGGAAAAACAATATTGGGAGCTAAAAGATGGGTAGAACTTCCTGGTATCGGCATTACAGTTCAACCATCAGAATTTATAAAAGTAAGTGTTATTATGATGCTAGGGTATATGATTAGCCGAAATCCCCCTCCAAAAGGTGGATATGGATTAATTGTACTCTTTAAGTTATCAATTGTAATATTAATCCCTTTCTTTTTAATTGCAAAAGAGCCAGATTTAGGTACTGCTGTTGTATTACTTTTATCTGGTTATGGAATTTTATTTATTGTAGGAGTTAAGTGGCAAATTTGGGTTATAATATTAACAATTGTAATGTCTGTATCTCCATTTATATATTCAAATCTACATGATTATCAAAAAAAGAGAATATCAGATTTTGTTGGACACCCAAGTTATCATGTAAAACAAGCTCTTATTGCTATTGGTTCTGGTGGAGTTCATGGAAATTCAAAAGAGGAATCAACTCAAACTCAACTTAAGTTTTTACCAATATCATCTAGTGATTTTATATTCGCATATCTTGGTGAGAGATTTGGATTTGTAGGGATGTCTATTGTTGTCTTATTATATATTTTGTTAATTTTACATCTTCTTGTTATCTCTATAAGCCATCCCTCCGATTATTTAATACAATCCTTTGCTTCTGGACTCGCCTTTTTAATTTTTATATATATGGGAGTAAACATCTATATGATAATAGGATTAGCCCCAGTCGTGGGGCTTCCATTACCAATGTTTAGTCATGGTGGTACATCTTTTATTATTTTTGCAGTTATTTTTGGAATTTTACAAAATTTACTTGCTTTTAAAGATTTTTTAAAGTATAATACAGACCACAAAACATCTTTAATATCTAGTAATAAATTAAAGTAACTTTGTTAGGGTCCTTAGCTCAGCTGGTTAGAGCACTCGGCTCATAACCGAGTGGTCCGCGGTTCGAGTCCGCGAGGACCCACCACTAATCAAAATATAAATAAATCCTTAAGATTTTCTAGCTATAATAATCTATGAAAAAGATATAATAAGTAACTGACTTTACACCAATGAAATAAGAATTATTATGCTTTTGGACGGTGCTTTAGCTCCGTATATTAGGGAGAGGCTATAAAAGAAGCCATCTCATCCAAAAAAAAAGCTTAATTCATTGGCATTGTGGAGCTCACACACCCATCTAAAACTCAAAAATATGGTATTGATCTTTATTGCTTAATTTTAAAATATATTATAATTGTATCTTGATAGAAGTTATCATTGTCATCGCTAATCATCACATATTTATTTTTATCAATTTTTGCCAATCCTTCAAAATTATCAACACGCCATCCAGCTGTACTACTAAATTCTGCAAGAACTCTACTTTTGCATATTTTTTTACATCTATTTATATAAACTTTCTTCAATGTAATTACAAAAGGTTCAAATAATCCACTATAGGCTCTTTCTAATACCAAAATATTACCATCATCCATCACTTCAAGAGCAGTTATTGCACTATTTTTAGCATTAGACATTCTAAACTTCCACTCTTTACCCCTTAGGGAATAGATGCTTTGTATTTTTTTATCTTGTTTTTTAATCGGGTATTCATTTGCACTTATAACTCCATATTTTGGATGATATGCTACACTCTCCATTGACTTATTTCTATGTCTTAAATTTTTTCTATGTTTTAATTTATATGGGAGTTTATAGAGTCTTTTTAGTATTCCATTTTTATAAAAAATACCAATTTTGGGACGAGATTCAAAAGATATAATCAATCTATTTTTAGAGTCAAGTGTGATTCCCTCTGAGTCTCTTTGTATTCTTGTAAAATTTCTTGTTTTAGACTTTTTTATCATTGCTCCTGAGATAGGATTTAACAATATGATTTTACTATGTTTAAATTTAGCCTTAAGAGTAAATAGAAAACCTTCATCACTAACCATATAAAAAATATTCTTTTCTTTATCATAGGTAATATCCGAAATTTCCGAGAACTTTTTGCCATCTATTGTATCAAAAGAGAGAATTTTTTGATCTAATATTTCTATATCCATATAGCTTTTTTTATCAACCCCCCATGGAGTAATATCTGTATCATATATAAATGCATAAATCTTTATTGAGCTAAAAAAAACTATTAATAAAAAATATTTCATTAAATAAGAACCATCCTTTTAAATATTAATATAATTTCATTATACTGTCATAAAATTAATATTTGGAATAGCATATGAAATATTTAAAGAGTAAAATACTAGATGATATTTTAGGTATCATACCTGATCATCCAGCAACTAGAATTATGCAAATATCTGATAGTGGTAGAATCATTACAGATGAAGATATATTAAGCCAAAAGATATTAGATTTAGCAATTAAAAAAGAATATGATTTTTTATTATATTTACTAGAGAAGCAAAGTTTAGATTCTTATATTAATAAGTTTACTATCAAAGGGATAGCCTCTGTAAAATTATTGGATATTAAAAGACCAAGATATGCAATAGGTGGAAGATTATATGATTTTGTATATCTTACTGCTTATATTGAAGAAAATTTAATTGAGGAGTTTACTCAAAAGATATATAAAATTATTAAAGGTAGTGGTCTTATTATCATTTTATTAGAAAGAAATCATAATAATAATCTTCAAGAATGGTTTAAAATACTAGAAGATAATTATTTTGTGGCAACTAATACACTTGATATATCTAAAAATTTTGATATTATAATTTCAAAAAAAATGCATGGTTGGGGTGGCTAAATAATAGTTATCCTAAATGGACATCAATCGATAAAGCTTCAAATTCACCATCTGATTCTTTCTTAATATCAATATCTCTAACCTCTGTATAGTTTTTAACTACAGCAATAATATCTTTTTTTAAGTCAGCTAAAAAAGGGAAATCTTCATCTTTTTTATCTGTCATAATTGCTATTCTTAATCTATCTTTTGCAACATTAGCACTTTGTTTTTTCTTATTCCAAGGAAATATCATGAAAACATCCCTTTTAATCTACCGACTAAGCCTCTTTTTTGGACTTTAGGCTCTTCTATTGGTACATTATCTCCACATAATCTATCAGCAATTCTTCTATATGCTGCTCCAGCCATAGATTTTGGATTTAATATAATAGGAACGCCTTGATTTGATGCATCAATTACACCCTTGTCTTCTGCAACCTTACCTAAAAGTTTAATACTTAAAATCTCTAATATATCATCACTACTTAACATCTCTCCACTCTCTACCATCTCTGGGACAATACGATTGATAATTAAATATTTATCTACATCAAAACCATCTTTTACTTTTTGAGATTTTGAGTCCAAAACCCCAATGGCACGATCAGAATCTCGAATAGAAGATACCTCTGGATTTACGACAACAATAGCAGTATCAGCAAACTCAATGGTATGCTCATATCCACTCTCTATTCCAGCAGGTGCATCAAGAAGTATATACTCGAATTCACTGCTTAAATCTTCTATTAATTGTTTAATTTTTAATGAATCTAATGCTGTTTTATCCCTTGTTTGAGATGCAGCCAAGAAATAAAGATTATCTGAAATTTTACTTTTTATCAATGCCTGTCTTAAAGACGCCTCTTCATCCATCACTTGTATCATATCATATACAACTCTATTTTCAAGCCCTAATGTCATATCTAAATTTCTTTGTCCAATATCAAAATCTACAACAACACATCTTCTATTATTTAAAGCAATACCTAGTCCTATATTAGCTGTAGCAGTAGTTTTTCCTACTCCACCTTTTCCACTAATAATTGCTATAATCATACCCATATAAATTCCTTTTTTGATATAGTAGAGATAGTTATATTATCAATACTAATGTATTCTATTTTATTTAATTTATTTTTTAAAAGCCCATTATCTATTTTAATTCCATGAAAAACAATGTTTGATTGATTTGTATTAGGTATTATAATAAAATCACCTGTAGAATCTATATCACCATTTACAATATTGAGTGCTATAATATTTCCTGTAGTGATAATTTTAGAACCACTATTAATTCTATCAAATATCAAAACATCACCATTATATTTAACAATCTGTCCACTCCTTAGAGGAGCAGTAAGTATTTTAAAATGATCTTTTTTAATCTCTTTTACTTCTTGTGGTTTAATATATTTAGTTTCTATCTTTTTAACTCTAGGTAATTCAAAATTATTTATATATTTTAAAGATTGATCATTTAAATAATCTGATATTTTTTTTGAAATATTACCTTGTATTAAAATAAGATGATTTTTGAAAAGTTCATGATTTGTACTCATAAATGATATAAATTTATTATCATCGTCAATTGTGGTCTCAAATACTTTCATAGAATATTGATTGCTCTTCAACTATAACTCCGTAAGTTTATTTAAATAAATTTTATCTTATTTTGCTTAAACTAATAGAATATATAGCATTTCAAGAGCAATATCTTTTTATTTTACAACTTTTACATTCTCTTTAGGTTTTACTGCCGTTGCATCTTTAGATTCTTTTTTTGTTTTAGAACCACTTTTAATATCATTTTTAATATTTTTTGCCAATGCTGCACCAATACCACTTACATTTGTTACATCATCAATAGTTTTAAATTTAGTAGTTTTTCTATATTTGATAATAGCATCTGCTTTTGCACTACCTACACCCTTGATTTGCATTAATATCTCTTTTGAGCCACTATTTAATTCACCTACACTCATTCCATACAAAAATGTACAAGAGGCAATAGCTATTGATAAATATAATTTTTTTAACATAATAATCCTTTTTGAAAAAATATAGTAGATTATATCTATTTAAAATAGTTATTTAATTTAAAAATCTATTTAATTAGTTATTTAAAGATAGAAAAGCTATTTTATTACAAAATATTATATATTATCCTTGGCTTCTAATTGTTTTAATTCAAAGTAACTCTTTTGAAATACTTGATTCTCATTCTTTAATTTTTGGATTTCACTAAGTAGACTATGCTTTTTATCTCTTAGTTCTATCAATGTATATATAGAATTTTTTGCAAAGAATAGGTCGCCTATATATACACCAAATACTATTAGCATAGAGAAAACCAATAGTATTGATTTTAGGCTTAGACCTACTTTATATTCTAATTTTTTAATGCTAATATATAGCAAACAGACTCCTATTAACTATCTAAAATATCTCTTTACCTAAATATTCACACTGACCTAATTCACTTTCTATATCAAGTAATCTATTGTATTTAGCTGTTCTTTCACCTCTTGCAGTTGAACCAGTTTTAATCTGACCACAATTTAACGCTACGGCAAAATCAGCGATAAATGCATCTTCACTTTCTCCTGAACGGTGACTCATTACACAAGTATAATTATTTCTTTGAGCTAGTCTAATTGTTTGCATAGTCTCTGATACTGAACCAATTTGATTTGGCTTAATTAAGATTGAATTTGAAATATCTCTCTCTATACCTTCTGCTAAAATTGAAGCATTAGTTACAAATAAGTCATCTCCAACTAATTGAACTATCTCTCCAAGTTCTTCTGTAAGGTGTTTCCATCCATCCCAATCATCTTCACTTAAACCATCTTCAATCGATACAATTGGATACTTTGAACATAAATCTTTATAATAAGCTGTAAGTTCTGCACTTGTTATCTTTCTATTTTCAGACTTAAGAATATAAAGACCATTATCATCAATAAGCTCACTTGCTGCAACATCAAGAGCAATTGCAATCTCTTCTCCAGCTTTATATCCAGCAATATCTATTGCTTTCATAATTACTTCAATAGGTTCTTCGTTGCTTTTTAAATTTGGTGCAAAACCACCCTCGTCACCAACAGCAGTACTTTCACCCATATCATGTATAATTTTTTTAAGATGATGATAAACTTCTGTACAAGCTCTTAGACCATCACTAAATCTATCAAATCCTATAGGAATAATCATATACTCTTGAAAATCTACGGAATTATTAGCATGTTCTCCGCCATTAATAATGTTAAACATAGGAACAGGAATAGTTACAGCATTTGCTCCACCTAAATATCTATAGAGTGGCATTCCTAAACTTTTTGCAGACACGCGAGCAACAGCCATAGAGACACCAAGAACTGCATTTGCACCAAGATTATTATAGTTTTCACTACCATCAAGTGTTTTCATTGCTAAATCTATATCAGCTTGATTAAATGGAGAATAACCAATAAGCTCATTTGCAATTTTATCATTTACATTTGCAATAGCTTTTAATACACCTTTCCCCATATATCTATCACCACCATCACGCAACTCAAGTACTTCTCTTTTTCCTGTACTTGCTCCACTTGGAACAATTGCACTCTCTCTAGAACCATCACTTAATGTTACGGTTACTCTTACAGTAGGATTTCCTCTACTGTCTAATACCTCATTTGCTATTATATCATCTATAAATACCATAAAACTCCCTTTTATTCTTTATCTTAATAATTATAAAAATATACCACAAATATCTTTATACATAGTTTGAAAAAAATTAATTTTTAATCACAACTAATTGTAGGAGTTAAAGTATTTTCTGTAATTGTAAAGTTATAATCTAAATATTCACCATCTACGGCAAATGGAGTTCCTTTAGAGATATCATCTCTTCCATTAAATATATCAAAAGTGGTACCATATTCAGGGTAATCCAATTTTAAATGATGTAAAGCAGTATCAACTGTATATGTACCCTTAAGTTCTCTTGGATCTGAAGTTGGATGAATCTCTTTAAATTTTTTATCAGAACAAAAATGAACTAATATATTATTTTCATTTGCTCTTCCATCTGAGAAATTATAAGCATTAAGTTTAATTGTATATCCACCATTATTTAAATCTGCCATAGTAATATTATTTTCATCATTATATGCTACAGAGTTACCAGAACTACCACATGAAGAACCAAGTAACACAACTACTACAGTTGTTGAAATATATTTTGTAAGTTTAATTAAATTCATTATTTTTCCTTTGTGTTTAATAATTAATTATACCATAATAGTATAAAAATTTTGAAAATGTTTTATTTTGAGTTAGTTAGTTAGTTGAAAGAAAATGAGGCAACCAATAAAGATTACCTCAAATTGTAGAAATTATTTATATATTATTAAGCCATAGCTTCTAATGCATATTTTTCGCCAAGAGCATAAGCTACTTTATTTACTTCATGAACTTTAGCAGGTACTTTTGAAAGCATTGTAGCAATCAGAGCATCTTTATCAATAGCATCCATCATAGTATTTGCAATAGCTAAAGCTACAACAGATTGAGTAATTACATTCCCAACTTCCTCTTTTGCAATAGTAATAATAGGAATCTCATGAATCTTCCATTTTTTTCTATCTTCGTCAGTTGGATGTACAAGATTTGGATCAACAACAATTGTACCACCCTTACGAACACCATCTTTAAAAGAGTTATAACTAACTTGTGCAACTGAAAGCATAAAACTAATTTCACCATCATCTGCATATGGATAATAAATCTCTTTCTCATCAAGTTGAATATCAACAACAGTTGGTCCACCACGAACTTGTGATGTATATGTTGCTGTTTTTAGTCCATGACCACCAGTTTTAATCTTTGCAGCTGCAAAAATCTCACCAGCAAGAAGAACACCTTGTCCACCAACGCCTGTAAATCTCATTAATGTCTTACTCATTGTGTCTCTCCTTATATCTTTTTAGTAAAATCATCTTGAGTGATTTTTGCTCTTTTACCTTGATGTGCATCAATAATATCTTGATACATATCACAATATTCTCTAACTACTGTATCTTGCTTTAAAATACCAAGAGGAAGTAGATTTACTTGCTCTTCTTCGCTAAGAGTATCATATTTCTTTTTACTAACTGTAATGCTATCAATCCAATCAAGATTTTCCATAGCAGAAACCATTTTATTTTTTCTACCAAGGTTAATATGACAGTTTGAATTTATCTCTACAAATGAGAAGCCTTTATGCTCTATAGCTTGTATAATTAATTTTTCCATTTTTCTAGGGGCATTAACAGTCTCTCTACCTACAAATGAAGCACCAGAAGCGATAGCTAATTTACAAGCATCAAAAGTTGGGTCAATATTACCAGCTTTTTGAGTAACAGTCCACATACCCTGAGGTGTTGTTGGAGAAGTTTGAGAATTTGTAAGACCATAGATAAAGTTATTGATTACAATCATAGTAATATCAATATTTCTTCTACAACCATGAATTGTATGATTTCCACCAATTGCTAACGCATCACCATCACCAGCAACACAAACGACATGCTTATCAGGGTTAGCTAATTTGATACCAGTTGCATAAGCTACCGTTCTACCATGAGTAGTATGAACTGTATTAAAATCAACATAAGAACTAAATCTTCCTGAACATCCAATACCAGATACTACACACATATCATCTTTTTTAATACCAAGTTTATCAACAGCACGAATAAATGCTTTTAGAATAACACCATCACCACAACCCCAACACCATAGTGTTGGCATCTTTTCAAGTCTTAAATAACTATCATAATTAAATGCCATATTAAAATACCTCTTTTACTTTGCTTACAATCTCATGAGGAGAAATTGCTCTACCATTAACTTTATAAAGACCCTCTATATCAAGTCTTCCCGAAGCTCTCTCAATCTCATCTGTATATTGTCTAATGTTAAGTTCTACAACTAAAACATTTTTAATTTTATCAGTCATCTCTTTAATTCTTTTAGCAGGAGATGGCCAAATCGTAATTGGTCTAAATAGTCCAGCTTTAATTCCATCAGCTCTTAGATGTCTAATTGCCTCTTTTGCTGCAAGTGAAACTGAACCATAAGCGATGATTAATACTTCACCCTCTGCACCAGTTAAGTCATCACACATAAACTCTTCATTAGATTCAATCTCATCTTGATGAAACATAACCTTATCTTCAAGTCTTTGAATAAGCTTTCTACAAGTCTCAATCTCTTCTGTTGGGAAACCATTTTTATCATGGTGAAGACCTGTAAAGTGGTATCTATAACCCTCAAACATTGGATTAAGAACAGCTGGTTCTGTAGCTTCACATTGGTATGGAAAGTACTCATCAGCAGGACCATCAAATTTCTTTCTAGGAACAATACCAGCTTTAACATCTTCTACTGTTGGTAAATCTGCTTTTCCATGCATATGACCAATTGTTTCATCAAGTAAAACAATTACAGGTTGCATAAATCTATCAGCTAGGTTAAATGCTCTTACAGTTTCTGTATAACACTCTGCTAGGTTACCAGCACATAAAGTAATTGAACGATAATCACCATGTGAAGGGTTTGAAGCTTGTTTAATATCACCTTGTGATACACGAGTTGGAAGACCAGTTGATGGACCACCTCTCATAACATTTACACAAACTAAAGGTACTTCTGCCATCTGAGCAAGACCTAAGTTTTCTGCTTTAAGACTCATTCCAGGTCCTGATGTTGCTGTCAAGGCTCTACTACCAGACATACCTGCACCAATAACACTACAAATAGCAGCTATCTCATCTTCCATCTGAATACATGTACCACCAATTTTTGGTAATAAGTCAGATATAACATGCATTATTTCACTAGATGGTGTTAATGGATAACCTCCAAAAAATGTACATCCAGCATCAACAGCTGCAATAGCCGATAATTCATTACCAGTTGAAATTACTTCTCTAGTTGCCATTAATTACTCCCTTTATAATCTGTAGGTAATCTAAATTTATTATTTATGATTGCCTCTTGTCTTGCTTTTGATTCATCAGTCAATTTAGCAAATTTGAATTCTTTTCTATCTGCTACAAATATAGCAAAATCTGGACATGAAAGTTCACACTCATTACATCCTATACAAGCTTCTGGAGTAATAACACTAATCATTGCACCCAAAGTAGAAGTTGCTTCTTGTTGCATAGAAAGCACACCAGCAGGACATGCATCTACACAAATATCACATGCCTTACATCTTTGAGTATCAACCCATACAGATGTGTTAGTAGGAGCTACCATTTTTGACATCTTTTCCCCTTTTAATAGTTTAAATTTTTTTGAGAATCACTCTCATAATATAAAGTGATGAAATTTACCATTCACTAGACTTAGAATATCCTACTTTAATTTATGAGGCTTTTAATAAGTTATAATTAATTTGAGTATAATAAAAGTTGTTACAAGTTGTTACAAGTTGTAACAATATGAATCACTAAAAAATGCTACATATTATAAAATCATTACTTTAAAGTAACACATTTGTATTATCCTCTTACTCTCTCTTCTCTCTCAGACTCTTGTGCTTTATACAATTTTGCACATCCAATAGAAAGCTCTCTTACCTTTAAAATATAATTTTGTCTCTGTGCTTGTGAAATTGCTTTTCTAGCATCAAGTACATTAAAAGCATGAGAGGCTATCATACATTGGTCATACGCAGGAAGTGGCAAATCATTATCTAAACATAATTTACACTCACTAGAAGCATCATCAAAATCTTTTAATAATTTCTCAACCGTGGCTACTTCAAAATGATATTTACTAAACTCATACTCACTCTCTTTGTGTACATCTGCGTAAGTTGTAATCTTTCCATTATGTTCATTCCAAACAATATTAAATACAGATTCAACTCCTTGAATATACATTGCTAGTCGCTCTACACCATAGGTAATCTCAACAGCCACAGGGTTACAAGCTATCCCTCCAACTTGTTGAAAATATGTAAATTGAGTAACCTCCATACCATCAAGCCAAACTTCCCAACCAAGTCCCCATGCACCAAGTGTTGGAGACTCCCAGTTATCTTCTACAAATCTTATATCGTGTTCTTGTAGGTTAAGTCCTAAATATTCTAAAGATTTTAAATAAAGCTCTTGAATATTGTCAGGAGATGGTTTGATAAGTGCTTGAAATTGATAATAAGCCCCTAATCTATTTGGATTTTCTCCATATCTTCCATCTGTTGGTCTTCGTGATGGAGCTACATAAGCTGTACTCCAAGGCTTAGAATCCAAACTCCGTAAAAGTGTAGCAGGATGAAATGTACCTGCACCTGCTGGTATATCATAAGGTTGTACTATATTACACCCCTCGTTTGCCCAAAACTCTTGTAGTTTTAGTAGTATTTGGCTAAATGTTAAGCTATTTTTGTTCATTTGTTTTCCTCTAAAAATTTATTTCTATATGCTTGGCTTTCTAATATTTTTATATTTTCTAGCAAAAAATTATATTTACTAAATCTATATTTTAAATGATTATTGATGGTTCGTTTAGCACTATTATTTTTATAAATATAAAAGAATGATTTTTTCATATTCATAAAATCATCAAAACTATACCCATTTTTTTGTAAAAAAGTACCTAAAAGTAAGATAGAATCAGGAATTTTAATTTTGATGCTACACTCTTTTTTTCTAAACCAATTTTGAATATTATCTAAATCATCCATATCTTTAAATTCCACAAAAATAATATGATTTTTATCTTTATTAATCAATAAAGAATCTACACTAGATAAACTATTTATTCCTTGTGTAATATTAGAACAGTTAGTAGGTTCTTTAAATTTATCAAAGTTAATATATAGTTTTCCATTATCTTCACAAATATTATCACTAACTTGTGATAATGTTTCTAAAAAATTCTCTTGATTAAAATAACTAGCAAGATATTCTACCATTTGAAATTTTCTAAAGATGTTTCTTCTAAACTTTGTATAGGTTCAGCTAATTTAGCATAAATTGGTTCTAAATTATCACTTAGATCAGAGATAACAGCATATTCATCTTTTTTTTCTGCCAAATAAAAATTTCTATTAATATTTTCTTTTTTGGAATAAAGTTCTAATGCCTCAATCATATAAGGACTATGAGAATTAACAACAACTTTAACCCCATTTTTTACAAGATTGACTATAATCTTAGCCATTTCTAATTGCCATTTTGGGTGTAAATGTACTTCTGGTTCATCTAAGATAAGTAAGCTATAACTATTTAAGTGATTATTATTAAGTAAAACTTGTAAGATTCCAAAATACTTAATTCCTGTTGCAATATCTATTAAATCAAGTTTCTGACCCTCACGATAAAATCTAAAAATTCCATCATCACCTTTTTTAAATTCACCATTTATAAGAGATTTAATACCCTCTATATGTTTATCTGTCCAATCTTCTAAAAATTTATTTTTAGTGACAAGGTCAAAATATAAAGTTTTCATTAAGAAAGGATAAGGAATATCTATATCTTTACCAACCATTTTTAGATGTGATTGAATATCAGAAGAAGATCTAAATAAATATTGTAAATTCCAAACTAATGGAGTCTCTATAAATAAAGTTGAAGCTATTTTAATATCTTTTTTATATATAGTATCTTCTATCATTTTATCTTTATAGACAAAAGTTTTATCATTATGCAAAAGTTGAATTAAAGATGTTGAATTAAAGAATTGTTCAGAAAAAATATTTTCTTTAATCAATTTTCCATAAATATTCACTCTACCTACATTGATAATATCACTATTCCCATATATCTCTTTAGTTGTTTTTTCTTCTATATTCATACTATTAATAATAAGATAAAGAGCTTTAGATAAAGTACTCTTCCCCGTATCATTCTCTCCAGCAATCACTGTTAAACCATCTATCTTGATAGAAGCCTCTTTTATCATTCCTATATTTTTTAACTCTAATTGCATATATTACCCTTTGTAGGGTGGGCGATAACCCACCAAATATTTAAATTATTGTAAAATTGTGGGTTAGGAAACCCACCCTATGAATTACAATAAAACTTCCACTTCACTAGAATCAAGTTCTACTTTTTTACCCTTACTAATTCTATCTTCTTGCAATTTTACTTTCAACTCTTCATCATCAAGAGCTATTATTTGAATTGCTAAATAAGCTGAATTTATTGCTCCTGCTTTTCCAATTGCCACAGTCCCAACAGGCATTCCTGCTGGCATCATAACAGTACTTAAAAGTGCATCTTCTCCACGAAGTTCTCCACTTGCCATTGGTACACCAATAATTGGTTTAATTGTAGTAGCTGCTAAAGCTCCTGCTAAATGTGCTGCCATACCAGCTGCTGCGATAAATACCTGAGCTCCCTTTTTTTCGGCTTCTTTAATATAATTCTTTGTTCGTTCAGGACTTCTGTGAGCTGAAGATATTATCAATTCATATGCTACTCCAAATTTTTTCAAAGTATTAGCACACTCTTTCATCACCTCATAATCACTTTTGCTTCCAATAACTATTGATACAAATTTCATTTTTTCATTAATCCTATTAACTTTATTTTTATATAAATTAGTATATTAAAAACTTATTTAAATCCTCTTGAAGTTATTTAATATTTTTATATTTTACTATTATATTATACACTATAGTGGGTTTAAATGTGTATTTATTTTTTACTAACTATTTAACTCTTAGCATTAAAAAAATATTTTTGAGCATCCTTTTTATTTTCAAATGGGTTTGTTGAGATAGTTTCATCATCATTAATTATTATATCATAACTCTCATCAGGACTACTTTTTGCATAAGTAATGGCAAGTTTTACAGCCAACTCTTTATCATTTTGAGAAGCATTCTTACTAATTAAAGAAAATGGTCCTGCGATAGGAAGTTTAATCTTCTGATATTTGTCATTTTTAATAGCTTCAAGCCCTGCGTTATCTTCTGCATTTCGTCCAACGGCTAGTTTCGCACCATCAGGAAGTCTAAAGTGTCTTCCATATTTTAACAAATTTATATCTCCACTTGTTAGTTTATCATATTTAATAAATTCCTCTATTTTGGTTGAAAAATGCTCATCAGTAAGCAAACATCCACCACCTGGGCTTTCATAATCTGTTAATCCCATATCTTTTGCCATTTTTAATTGAACCTCTCGGTTTCGTCCTGATATATCCAAAAGCTTATCTCTATCAATCCAACCCTCTTTTTCAGGAATTGTAGGTTCAAGAAGTTTGGCACTCAATGGACGAACCAAAAGCTCTTCCGTATTTGCAAGTTTAAGCACATTTCCCAAAGCCTCAGCTCTTTGGCTCATTGGTCTTTGCCCCAAAACTTCGCCAGAAATCAAAAATTTTGCACCCCACTCTTTCATCATAGCTTTTGCCACTCTAAACATATTAGCATGACAATCAATACATGGATTAAAGTTTTTGCCATATCCATACTTTGGATCAAATAAAACATCTTGTATAAACTGATCTTTGATATTTACAATTTTAAGCTCTGCTCCAACTTGCTCACACATATTTTTAAGATGCTCTAAATTATCTTTTGTTCCACCAAATCCTGTATCAAGATACAGAGCTATCACATCTATCCCCTGATCTTTAATAAGCTTAATAGATAAACAACTATCAAGCCCTCCACTAAATAACGATATTGCTTTCATAGGTTACTAACTCCCCTTTTTTTAATCTTGGTATTATATCTGTTCTTATCTTTCTAATCATAAAACTTCTTGTTTTATAATCAATTGAATGATTATTTGTAATTTTTTTAATATCAATTAGGTACTCTTTTAATATTAAATTTATAAGTGTAGATTTCAGCTCTTTTTGAGTCATAATTTGTAACGTATCATCGACTAATAACCCCATTAAATTAGGATTAGAAAGATCACCTTTTGCTATTATATCAAATAATTTACTATATCCTCCAAAGATATAAGAGGGAACAACATCAATAACACTATCTATTAAATTAGGATTTTCTAAAAGAGTTTTCATAATGCAAAGCTGAACTATATCATCTTTATGTTGCATAATCTTTTGAGTTGGAGTGATTGTTCTTTGCATAAAAAGATTTGGCGAAATTCCTAAAATTGATGATGCTACAGATATATAAGAGTCACTTAAAATTTGACTTAAAGATGATAGATATTTTTTCATCTCTAAAAATGCACTCTCTTTAGATTTTGGGTCTTGTAAATTATAAGAATCTGCTATTTTTTCAAGAATAAAAACAATCAATGGTTTTGGCTCTCGTAACATCTTATCAACTTCTGGAATATCTCCATTAGCAATCATATCTGCTGGGTCTTTATCCTCTCCAAATATTACAACTCCACCATCAAATCCATTATCCGTTAATAAAATAGAGGCTTTATACGCTGCATTTACCCCTGCTTTATCTCCATCATAAGCTAATATGATTTTTGGTTCACCTTTTTTTAACAAGGGAAGATGCTCAGGTGTTAAGGCTGTTCCCAAAGTTGCAACACTCTCTTTAAATCCAGCTTGATGAAACATCACAACATCCAAATATCCTTCGCAAACTATTAATCGTTTATTTGCATATATAGTTTGCTTTGCTCTATGATAACCATACAAAATACGCGACTTATTAAAAAGTTTTGTTTGAGGTGAATTTATATATTTTGCTGGATGATTTGTTGTTGTTCGCCCACCAAATCCGACAATAGATCCATTTGATGAATATATAGGAAAAGTGATACGATTTACCAATCTTGCATAAGGATTAGAATTATCATCAAGAGCAATAACACCTGCATCATTAGCTTTTGCTAGTGGCAAAACTTGTTGATTTAAAAACTGTAAAACAGCACTACTTTGAGGTACAAAACCAATCTCAAACTCTTCTATAGAGCCATTACTTACCCCTCTATTATAAAGATAATTTTTAGATTCTTGATTTAGGTCAAGATTTTTAATATACCACTTTTGAATCTCTTTAAGAACTCTTGAGAGTTCACTATAATCACTTTGCCCCTTTGTATAACTAAGAGAAAAATTATACATAGAAGCTAGTTTTTCTATAGCCTCTGGGTAATTTAATTTTTCAAGTTCCATAATAAATTTGATACTATCTCCGCCAACACCACATCCAAAACAGTGATATATCTGCTTTGTTGGGCTTACCACAAAACTTGGAGTCTTTTCACCATGAAATGGGCAATTAGCTTTATAGTTTGCACCAGCTTTTTTAAGTTCAATAAAAGAGCCAATAACATCAATAATATCAAGAGTACTTTTTAAGGACTCTATAGAAGATTGTTCTATCAAACTTTGGCTTGTAGTTCTCTTATTTTTGCTTTTGTCTGTTTTATTTGCTTACGAAAAACATCCAAATTCTCTTCAATTAATGCCTCTTCAAATTCATCATTAACATATTCTAGTTCATCTTGCTCTGCCCTATACTTTTTTAACAAATTAGTTGCTAATTTTTGTAATTCTTCAACTGTTAAATTTTCTATATTTTTATTTTCCATATCAATTCTTTATAAGTAGCTACAGCAATAATCTACTAAAGTATTAGCTTTGATTTTAAATTTTGAATTGCCATCAACATTAAAACTTTCACCTGTTTTAACTGTTATCCAACTATTGCCATCAAGATTTATTTTAGCTTCACCACTTGTAATCTCCATTAATTCTGGTGCATCTGTACCAAATTCATATTCACCTATCTGCATAACTCCCAATGTTTTAATAGTTCCATCACTAAATTCTATTTTTCTACTTGTAACTTTTCCATCAAAATAACTATTACCCTCAATTGTAATTTTTACATTCTTAAAACTTGCCATATCTATCCCTAATTTTATATATTTTACAAATTATAGTAATTTGAACTTAAATCAAAGTTATTTAAAATTCTATTTATAGACTTATTTTATCATTGTTTAGATAAAATCTTTCATTAAAACATTAAGGTATTACTAAATGGCAGAAAAATTCAAGGTCAAACAAAATGATAAGCTTCTGAATTTTCTTTTTAGCTCTCTTGTGGGGTGGTCAAAAAAGAGGATTAAGGATAGATTAAAAGGGGTAAGTGTTGCTGTTAATGGTGAGATAACTACGAAGTATGATTTAGCATTAAATGTAGATGATATTGTAGAGGTAGGAGTGGTGCAAAAATCAAAACCATCTATTAAAACTTTGAATATAATATATCAAGATAAAGATTTGATAGCTATAAATAAACCAGCAGGATTATTATCTGTGGGGAGTGCTAGTGAGAATAAGCAACATGCTTTATATATTTTGAGAGAACAACTCTCTCGTGGTAAAAGTAGAGTCAATTTAATTCCAGTTCATAGATTAGATAGAGATACATCAGGAATTTTACTTTTTGCAACATCTAAAGATATTAGAGAAAAAGTTATGGATAATTGGGATAAAGCTACTAAAATATATTTAGCAATAGTTGAGGGTTCTCTAAAAGCACCAAAAGGAACTATTAATCAACCTCTAAGACTTGATGATGATAAAGAGTATAAAGTACATGTAGGAGAGCATAAAGAGGCTAAAAAAGCTATAACTCATTATAAAACCATTAAAAACAGTAGAACAAAAACACTCCTTGAAGTAAAGATAGAAACAGGAAGGCAACATCAAATAAGAGCTCATTTATCATGGTTGGGAAATGCTATTGTGGGTGATGAGAGATATGGTAAAAAAGGCAATAGATTAGGACTTCATGCAACTAGACTTAATATTTATCACCCT
>Ga0256837_1000859_pt1 | contig 23055 bp, 26 predicted proteins | sample 4562384metaG_FD_185976 | JGI IMG/M metagenome (GOLD analysis project Ga0256837, IMG submission 185976) | Hydrothermal vent microbial communities from Guaymas Basin, Mexico - 4561-384 | ecosystem: Environmental > Aquatic > Marine > Hydrothermal vents | place: Mexico: Guaymas Basin | collected...
TTGGTTCTCTCTAAGCATACCAAATATGGTTCTTTTAAGATCATAAGGGCTTCTTAAATCTCCAGAAAAGCTTATCTTAATAACAGGATACTCAACACTCCAATCCCATTTATCATAGATATATAAACCATCAAAAAACTCTTTTTTAGCTTCAAAGATAGATTTTAAAGTTGTAAGAAACAAGCTCTTTCCAAAACGGCGAGGACGACTTAAAAAGTAAAACTTAGTACCACTATCTATCAGTTCATAAGCCTCTTTAGTTTTATCTATATATAGATAATCTTTAGTTCTTATCTCACTAAATGTTTGGATTCCTATGGGGAGTTTTTTCATAAATAATCCTAATAATCTTTTATTATCTATGATTCTACTCTTTTATTTATTAAACTACCTATTATTATCTATCTAAAAACTTTTACACCAAATCGTTTAATATCACCAACAGCTTTAACATTAGCTTTTCCACCTTGATACTTTCCTGATGAGATAGAGTGTGTTGAGTTTTCTTCCACTTTTTTATATGTGTATATAGAACAAGGGTGCTGGATACAGTTTGAACCTGATGAGATGTTGTACTCAGAATCGATTCCGTAGTTGTACCATAAATATTTTGGTATAGCTATATGTATAATCGCTTTTTTATCACCATCTCTTGTGATATTGTAATCAACTTTACCATCTCTATAATCTATAAAATCAACTATATGGTTAGTTGTGTTGTCTATTATAGTGTTTGAACTTGGTGTGAATCCAAAACCTGTTGTTATAGATGAGTTATCATCCTCATTTTTAAACCAGTTTAGTGTTACCTCTTTAAAGTTTTTAGTATCCTCTTTATAAAGAAGCACAAAAAAGTAGTTTGGTGTAACCTCTTTGTTTGTTATAACATCGTAAGTTATAAGTTTAGAGTAGTACCAAGTTATATCATCATTAAGTGATTCTATCTGTTTTTCATCATCAGATAAATCTGGTAGATCAAAATCTTTTATATTTGTTCTAATAGGTCTTAATTTTGATGTTTGAATCTTATCTATCTTATATACTAATGATATTTTAGATATACCATCATTAAAACTATCTTTTGATGTGTTGAACTCATTTTTATCTATATCAAAATTAGTATCAAACTGATTGTAAAATTTCACAATCTCACTATCTGTCATATTTGTATCAAAATTGATAGTTGTGTTTATATCTCTAGCATACTCATCTTTATCGAAATGGATGGTTGTTTGGTCTTGTTTATTTTTAGCACTCAAATCAGCTGTTAGTGTATAGTTCATATCACTAAAATCTTGTGCCATATAACCCCAATCTTGAAGTGTAGATATTTGATGTTTAGTTATATTTATATCAAAATGGTGAGGTTTTACTAAAACAGTTATATTTCCATCAATTTTTCTATCACTTAAATTTGTATCATCCTCATCAACAAAAGCATAATTAATATCTACCATCCTAATCAGATACTCCCCAACATCATCAATACTAAAATCATCTCTATATCCACTACCATTTATCTCAAATGTGTAAGTTTTGTTAAACTCTAAACCATCCACCTTAGAGTTAAAAAATAGTGATAGATTCTTATCATTTTCATCTATGTTAAAAGTTTGCTCATAAGTTGGTATAATGATACCTGATGAGTTTGTAGCTTTTATAGTAAGTGTATAGTTCTCTCCAGCTTTTAGATTTGAATCGTTTATATCTAAAATAAATTTTGTTGGGATGATAGCAAAGTTATCTGTTGATTTTGTGTTGTTATCCTCCACTAAATCGCTACATAAAAGATCAACACCATTTTGCCAATGTATATCGATATTTACATCTTTATAAGATTTATCTATATTAAAAGTTGGATTACCTTGTGCTGTTTGTTCTGAGTTGTTAGAATCTACAAATAAATTTTTAAAACATGTTGAACTATCTCCATCTATACATGAACAAACCGTTCCATTAAACTTTTCAAAATTATCATCTGTTTCATTAAGTGAAGCTATAAAAATAGAGAATTGTTGAGATGATCTTTTAGTAGATATATTTCTATCATTTATGTTTTTTGTTACATCCCAAGCATCAAATCTATTATTTCCTCCATTATTTTGCCCCCAACATCTATGCCTACAATATTCAGCTGGATTATTATCATAAATATTATTCATATTGTAATCTCCAATATGACCATCCCAATAGTTGTTATCAAAATTGTTGTATTTTCTCTTAGATTTTGCTAGGGTGTTTGTAGTTGTTGCGTAAAAACAGTTACTTACAATATCTGAATTTGTATTGTTAATATATAAATAAAGTCCAAATTTTCTATCTCTATGTGTTCTTAAACAATTATCTCTCAATCTCATTTTTGATCTATTTCTCGTTCTTGTATATATAGCATCACCATTTATAGAATCGATAGATGAATTTGTTATGATAGGTTCAATAAATCTAGAACTAATATATATACCTCTACCATAAGATGAGATGTTTAGATTATTAAAATTACAGTAGTTATTTACATCTCCTAAAATTTTTATCCCACTATCGTTAGATGAGTTTATCTCTAAAGTATCGATAGCGATACCATTAGATATAACACCTTTAAAATATAAACCATGACCAACACTTTGTATTTTAGAATCTGATATATTTACTTTACCATTGATGTTACTAACAAATTCAACACCATCATCACCAGCATTGATATCGCAGTTTGTTATATTAATATCTTTAATTAAATTTTTTCCAAAATATATACCATCTTTATTATTGGCTTTAATCGATGTAGTAGATATTTGTATATTTCCATTTATATAGTTATCAGCTTTGATACCATAATCATAAGCATCAATATTGGAATTAATAATTATTAAATTATCAATATCACCATCCATATCGATTCCATCATCACCAGCAGTTATATTACATCTATTTATGGCAACACTACCAACATCATAAGAGGAGTTTATACCATCTTTTGAATTAGATATTATGGTTAAAGAATCTAATGATATATTATGTATATTATTTAGTTTAAAAATATAATCATTATTTGTGATGATAACATCACCAGTAGCAGAATCACTTTTTTTAATATTAAGAGCATCTTTATCTACTGTTAAAGATTCATTGTAGATTCCATCACATATATAGATGGTACTGTTATCTCCCACACCATCTATGGCATCTTGAATTGTATGATAAAATGTTTCATCACCTTCACAGCTTTGTGAATCACTAGTGTTGTCAACAACAACACTAGTAGCTGTTGGATCATCAACTGGATTCCACCAAGGTGGGAAACCAAACATCCCATTAAAAGATAACGCTAATAATATTATAAAAATTGATTTAATATAGTTCATAAGATCCCCTTTATTTACTACTATTACTAAATTATATCTAAAATTAAATAGATTTTTTGTAAAAAATTTATTGTTTTATTAAAGATATAATGTTTAAAAATATATGTGAGGATTTAATTATGTCGAAAGTAGCAGTAACAGATCAAGAAGCTTTAGATTATCATCAGTTTCCAACAGCTGGGAAAATTTCAGTTGAGACAACAAAGTCGGTAGCAACACAAAAAGATCTATCTTTAGCTTATACACCAGGGGTAGCAGTACCATGTTTAGCGATAGAAAAAGATAGTGATGATGCTTATAAATATACATCAAAAGGTAACCTTGTAGCTGTTATCTCAAACGGTACAGCAGTTTTAGGTCTTGGAGATATTGGTGCTTTAGCATCGAAGCCTGTTATGGAGGGGAAAGGTGTTTTATTTAAAACATTTTCTGGTCTTGATAGTTTTGATATAGAGGTAGATTCAGATAGTATAGATCACTTTTGTACAGTTGTAAAAGCTATCGCTCCAACTTTTGGTGGGATAAATTTAGAAGATATTAAAGCACCTGAGTGTTTTGAAATAGAGAAAAGATTAGTAGAAGAGTTAGATATACCTGTGATGCACGATGATCAACATGGTACAGCTGTTATCTCTGCTGCTGCTATCATTAATGCTTGTGAGATTACAGGTAAGAGTTTAGAATCTCTTAAAATTGTTGTAGTTGGAGCAGGGGCTGCGGCTATCTCTTGTGCTAGATTATATCGCCATATGGGTGTTAAAAATATATTTATGTTAGATTCTAAAGGTGTTGTTCACTCAGATAGAGATGATTTAAACAAATATAAAAAAGAGTTTATGGTTGATGGTTATAGATCTCATAGTGAAGTGTTTGAGGGTGCTGATGTTGTTTTAGGTTTATCTCGTCCTGGTACTTTTAGTGTTGAAGATATTAAGCTGATGGCAAAAGACCCTATAATCTTCACTTTAGCAAACCCTACACCAGAGATTTTTCCAGAAGATACTCAAAAAGCTAGACCAGATGCTTTAGTAGCAACAGGAAGAAGTGATTTTGATAATCAAGTAAACAATGTTTTAGGTTTCCCTTTTATCTTTAGAGGTGCTATGGATGTTCGTGCTAAAAAGATAAATATGGAGATGAAAGTAGCAGCAGCTAAAGCTTTAGCAGATTTAGCTAAAAAAGATGTTCCCGATTATCTAAATGAGCTTTATGGTAAAAAGATTGAGTTTTCTAAAGAGTATATAATCCCTAAACCTTTTGATAAAAGACTTATTGTTGAGGTTTCAAGTGCTGTGGCACAAGCTGCTATCGATAGTGGTGTTTCAGATTTAAAAGATTTTGATATAGAGGCTTATAAAAAAGAGTTAGCTGAAGTTACTAAATAGTAACTTCACAATTTTCAAGAGGTTTGGTAACTGGTTGGCTAAAGTAATACCCTTGAGCATACTCTACACCAACCTCTTGTAAAATAAGTGCTATCTCTCTACTCTCTACATATTCGGCAACATTTGTCATCTTCATACCATTTGTAAATTGGTGTATAGTTTTTAAAATATGAAGTTTCTTTTTATCATCGACTATCTCGCTTACGATAGAACCATCAATCTTTACCAAATCTATATCAAGCTCTGAAAAATACGAAAAATTAGAGTATCCAGTACCAAAATCATCTATAAGTATTTTAGAGCCATAACTATTTACTTTTTTGATAAACTTTTGAATCTTTTTAGTGTCTTCTAAAAATTCAGATTCTAAAAGCTCTATATCGATTCTAGATACAGTTGCTAAATTTTTATCGAAACAATCATAAAGTATAGCTATTAATTTATCGTTTAGTATATCTATCATAGAGATATTTAGCGAGAATCTATATTGTGGATACTCTTTTGCTGTTTGTATAACTTTGTTAAACATAATCTCTGTTATCTCATAATACTGCGAACTTTTTTTAGATGTTTCTAAAAATTTATAAGGTGGTAAAATTGTTCCATCATCGAGTTTTAAACGAACTAAAGCTTCATATTTTTCTATTTTTAAAGTTTTAAGGTTTACAATAGGTTGAAAGTATGGGATAATTCTGTCATCTTTTATCGCATTTTTGATAATATCAACAGTTTTCATATTCTCCTCAACACTCTTTTTAAGATTTAGATCATCTGTATATCTCATAACCCTTTTTGTATGGTCTTGTTTTAGTAGTTTTAGAGTTAAATCAGCATTTTCTAAAATAGGGTAGATGTTATTGCTAACTATACTTACAGATATATTTAGTTTGAGATCTTTAAAAATAAAGTTATGTTTAGATATAACTTTTTCTAAGGAGTTTGCGATTTCAAGAATCTCTTTATCATCTATATTTTCAAAAAGTACACCAAACTCATCACCACCAAGTCTAAAAATATCTAATTTATCGATAAATGAGAGTTCTGATTTTATGAGGTTTGCTGTTTTTATGAGTAGATCATCACCAACTTGATTCCCATAAATATCGTTAATGTTTTTAAATCCATCAATGTTTATAAGCAAGATAGTTGGTTTATCTATAATATCTAGTTTATTTTCTAACGCTTTTCTATTGTAAAGATCAGTGAGTTGGTCATAAGTTAGTGAATGTTGTAGAGAATCACTAGTTATTTGTAAAATATGATTTTTTTGAATAGAGCTATATAGTAGATATATAATCGTAGCTAAAGATATGATAAATATCATAAAAAGTATAAAAGCAAATGTATCTAATGCCTCAAAATCTTTTAGTGCTAGTTTTGAGAATTGTGTTGTTATATCGATGATAGAATCGTAAATATTATTATTTAAAACACTATTTACAGAGTTTATGTAGTCTATGAAGTTTTTCATTATGAAGTTTGAGTGAAGATTAAATTTTTTGATAAAATCTTGAACTTTTTTATCTTTAGAATCTGAATGTAGTAAAAACTCATCTTTATCTAAATAATCTAAATCCTGGATTCTTTTCGCATCGTAAAAATGTTTAAGTATGTAGTTTGCTTTAATAAATATCTCATTATTTTTAATCTCTAAAAATTCAACATTTTCAACATGTCGAGTTAAAAATAGTAGAGAGTTTTTGATTCTGGCATTAAACATCAAGTAATCTTCTATATTTTCAATATTTATATCTATTTTCTTTTTTAATTTTATAATCTCTTGATTTATATTATTATAGGTTTCTTCTTTTAATAGTGTTGAGTTTTTTAAAACTTTATATTCATCTAATAACTCTTTGATTTTATCTTTAATTTTATCTTGGTTTTGGTATGTATAGATAGAGTTTTGTAATATCAAGTAAGTTAGTTTAGATTGGTGATGTGCTAAGTTATTTGTTGATATTAAAACTGCTTTATGGTTTCTCGTAAAATCCCTTTGAACCATATAAAAATATATAAGTGTTATAGAGGATATGATACCGATGAAAAGTGCTAAAAATATGGAACGATTTACCCTCAATTTGACTCCAATATAGTAGGTTTCTCACCCTCTAGTGTTAAGAGAAAAGCTTTTAGATCTGAAACCTCTTTTTTAGATAACTCAACACCTAGATTATGTTTTGCCATAATATTTATAGCTTCAGATAGTGTCTTAGCTACACCATCATGAAAATATGGAGCTGTTAAGTTTATATTTCTGAGTGTTGGAACTTTAAAAACATTATGGTGAATTTTTTTGTTTGTTATAGCTTTTTTATCTGGATAGTTAGCAGTTGTATCGTACTCTATAAAAGTTCCCATTTTTTGAAAAGAGTTTGAACCGATATTTATACCATTGTGGCAAGTTATACAACCATACTGTTTAAAAAGTTTGTAACCATTCTTCTCATCTGAAGTAAGTTGTAACTCACCTCTAAGGTATCTATCAAATTTTGAGTTTGGAGTTATTAAACCATTTTCAAACTCAACGATAGCATCTATCACATATCTATATTTTATGTTTGATATATTGTAGATTTTTGAGAAAAGCTTTTTATATATTTTGGAGTTATTTAACCGTTTTTCTATAATTTTTGGATTCATATTGTGTTCTACTGGATTGTTTAGTGGTCCACTAGCTTGTTGAGCTAAAGTATCTACTCTACCGTTCCAAAATTGTTTAAAATTATATCTAGCATTAAAAACTGTTGGTGATTGTATATTACCTTTTTTACCACCAAAACCTGTTGATACTGTATTTGAATCTGCTCCACCTTGGGAAACATCGTGACAACTTACACAAGCTGTTGAGTTATCTTTTGATAATATAGTATCAAAAAAAAGTTTTTTACCAAGTTTAGCTTTCTCTATATCTATACCACTATCTAGGGGTATAGGGGAGATTGGCTCATTAGCATATATATTGATTATGGTAAATAATAGTATTGAAATTTTAAACATTCTTCAATTCTATCATAAATAAAATTAAATTATTACATAAAGGTGTAAAAGTTTAAAAAGCTTTTTTATAAAATAGATTTAGAGCTTTTTTAGCTTTATAATCTAGTTTATATGAGATATACTCTAGGTAGTTTAATATATCTTTTTGTGGTATATCTGTTTTTTTAGAGGCATTTTTTAAAATATACTGAGGTATCTTCACTTTTGATTTTAAAAAGTTTTTTTGGATTTTTGTATATAATTTTTTATCTTTATGGTAACAAAGTAGGGCAAAAACAAAAGGTAGTTTATACCTTTTATGCCACTCTTTGGCTAAATCTATATATGGTTTACCATCAAGGTAATATCTAAGAGCTTTATCACCTATGATAACTTCCCCTTTTATATCTAACACTTTAGCTAAAACATTTGATGTAGCAGATTCTGTATCTTTTAGATTCTCATCATTTGGAATCACTAAAACACTTAAAACCTCTTTTTTTGCGATGATAGCTAAATCTACGAAATCATATTTTTTAGCACCAACACTAGAGATAAAAGCAGAATCTACTTTTCTTGATGAAAATTTATGGTTAATATTTGATGGAACACCTTTATAGTAGTTCATACTCATAGCTTGTTGAGAATTTTTAGTAAAGCGTTTCATAAAGATGTGAAAAGGGAGTAGATTTAGATACTCTATTTTTCCAAAAACCAAAATAAACTCCCAAAATAAAATTGCCTAATTATACATATCTAATCTTAAAAAATTTATTACTCTTTTCATAGTTTCTAAAGATTAGATATAATTATAATAATAAAAAAATAGGGGTTTGTTTTGGTAAAAATAGAATTTTTAGGTCCCATACAAAAAGATGCTTTAGAGTTAGATATAAAAAACTTAAGTGAGTTGGCTACCTTTTTACAAGATGATAAAGAGATGAGTGAGTGGTTGGAAAACTGTGCTGTTGCTATAAATGACACACTTGTAAACTCAGTAGATTTTGAGTTAAAAGATGGAGATAAAGTATCTTTACTACCTCCTGTTTGTGGAGGTTGAGATGTTAAGTATTTATGATGGAGCATTACCAGTTTCTATTATCTTAAAAGAGTGGTATGAAGAGGAATCTAAAAGTAATTATGGTGCTTATATACCTTTTGTGGGAACTGTAAGAAGTGAAGATGGAATCGATGGGCTTAGTTTTGATATATATGAGCCTATCTTAGAATCGTGGTTTGAAGCTTGGCAACAAAAAGCAAAAGAGAGAGGAGCTATCATCAAAATGGCACATAGTCGTGGTGATGTGATGCTTCACGAATCATCTTACATATCTTCAGTTTTCTCACCAAAAAGAAGAGTAGCATTAGAGTTAATAGATGAGTTTGTAGAAGATTTCAAAGCATCAGCACCCATTTGGAAATATGACTTAAAAGATGGAAAAAGAATCTACGCACTTGATAGATCAACAGCTATTAAAGGTCATGGGATTTTGAGTAAATAGGGTTTTTTAGATGAATATAACTATTTTACAAAAATTAAAAAAATTAAAAAATTTATATAAAGATAATGGTTTTTTAATTTTAGGTGTATTTGGAAGTTATGCAAGAGGTGAAGAGAATAAAGAGAGTGATATAGATATTTTATATAAATTAGATACAAGATTTACAAAAAAATATGGTGGTTGGGGTTCTATAATGGAACTTGATAAGATAAAAGAGCATATAAAATCTACACTTAATATTAATAAAGTTGATTTAGCAACTTCCGACACTCAAAATGAAACATTACAAAATATACTTAAAAATGAGTTAGTATATGTCTAATAAAACTGATTTAATAAAGCTTCAATTTATTTTAGAAAAGATAAATGATGCTTTAAGTTATAAAGATAGCTATAAATCTATCGAAAATTTATTAAACTCTAAAATGGGGTTTGATGCTACTAATATGTGTATTATGCAAGTTGGTGAAACTCTAAATAAATTAAGTGATGATTTTGTAAAAAAATATGATTATTTACCAGTTAAAGAGAGTTATTTAACTAGAAATTATATTGCCCATGATTATGAGGGTGTTAATAAATATATTATTGAACTGATTGTAAAAGAGCATTTTGTTCAATTAAAATTAGATATAGAAGATATATTAAAAAATGAAATGAAAATATCTTAACCATTTTATTTATTAATGAGTTGATAGTATGAATAATTATTGTGTGTTATAATTCAAACAATATAAAAAGGATACTTTATGCAAGCAGTATATCACACAAGTATAGATGAATTAACTATCTCATTTATTGAAAATATTAAAAAACAGTTTCAAAATGCTAAAGTTGATATTGTTATTAGAGAGCAAGATGAAACGGACTACTTAAATAGTTCAAAAATAAATAAACAATATTTAGATGATGCTATATTAGAGGTTAATAATAATAAATTTATCAACAAATCTATAAAAGAACTTGATTTATGATTATATCTTTTGTTGAAAAAAGTTGGAATGATTATAATTATTGGTCTAAGAGAATAACTGATGAACATAGATTAGTTTATAAAATAGAAGAAAATCAGATGATAATTATCTCTTGTCGATTTCATTATGATTAAAATAAAACATAGGAATTAAAAAATGAATCTATTGTCTTACGAAACAAGCCAAAATATGTTAAACCTTTTAGAGGTTAATAGTTCAAGGTATGAGAGAGTTCCACTTAGTTCATCTCTTGGTAGAGTTTTATGTGAGGATATTGTTGCTCCATATAATGACCCACAATTCCCAACTGCTTCTATGGATGGGTACGCTGTTATCCATAGTGATTTAGATAGTGATGGGATTAGAATCTTAGGTGATAATCCTGCTGGTAGTGATGAGCAGAGAGTTGTAACATCTGGTGTTTGTATCAAAACTTTTACAGGTTCAAAGATGCCAGAGGGTTCTGATACTTTGATTCAAATTGAGAATGTAACTGTTGATGGTGATATGATTAAAATTGATGAGAAAGTACCAGTTGGTTTCTCTGTTCGCCCTATCGGTGAGGGGTATAAAGCTGGTGATGTACTGATAAAAAAAGGTACTAAAGTTGGTTTTGCTGAGATTGGTGTTATGGCTGGGCTTAACTGTGTTATGGTTAAAGTTGCTCTAAAACCTCGTGTAGCTATCATCGCTACTGGTAGTGAGATTTTAGATTTGGGTGAACAAGCAACAAATCCAGCACAGATTAGAAGTTCAAACAACTACACTTTATCGGCACTTTTTGAACAAGCTGGTGCTGAAGTGATTCAACTTGGAACAGTTGGTGATGATAAAGATTCTATCATGAAAACATTTGAAAATGCTCTCTCATCTGCTGATATACTTATAAGTACAGGTGGTGTAAGTGTAGGTGATTATGACTTTGTAAAAGATATAGTTCCAGCTTTAGGTGCTGAAGTGGTTTACAAAGGTGTAGCTATAAAACCAGGAAGACATATAATGGTAGCTAAAAAAGATGATAAGTTTGTTTTAGCACTTCCTGGGTTTGCTTACTCATCAACTGTAACAGCTATACTTTATGGTTTACCTTTAGTTTCAAAGATGTTGGGTAAAGAGAAAGCTTATAAAACAATCGAAGCAAAACTAAATGAAGATTTTAAAAAGAGAAGTAAATTAACAGAGTTTACAGCTTGTAATGTAAGTGTTGTTGATGGTGAGTATTTTGTAGATTTTGAGGGTAAAAAAGTTGGAAGTTCAGCTATTTTGACAAATATGTTAGATGATTCAGCTTTGATGGTGACTGGTGAAGATGATGGTAACTTAGAGAAAGGTACTTTTGTGAATGTTATATTATTAGAGGAGTTTTAGATGAGAGCATTTAGTGTAGATGTAGATAATCAAGAGTTAAAAGAGATAGATATAGAGATTCAAGCAAACACTGTTTATAGTTTTTTTAACTCTATATCGATAGATGATTTTAGTGTTATAAATAAACATATCATATATAGTGATGCTAATGCTTTAGAAAATAACAAAAAACCTTACTTTATAGCTAAACAGCTTATCATAGGTGATGCTTTGATTTTAGGTCAAACTAATATGGTTGATGGTGAGGCTACAATCCCTAAAGATGATTTAGAATCTCTCATAGATTACGATGTAAGTGAGTTTTATTTGGAGAGTTTAAAGCTTATAGCACCATCTCAAATAAGTATATATTCAACATTTGATGTAGAGCATAAGGGTGAGAAGATTCAGCTAAATACAGAGTGGTTACTTCACGCTTTTAATATGGCTGATGATAAAACAAAAGATTATTTTTTAGATGAACTTAAAAAGGTTGCTGATTCTAAAGAGGGTGTAGAGCAACATATATATAAGATGACAGCTTTAGCACTTAACGCAATTTCGTAAACAAGTGATTCCATAAATTTAAACTTATGGAATCTATTTTAATTATGAAAATACCTTTTTTTTAAACTTAATATATAAAATTTAAAGTTTTTAATAGATGATTTTCTAAAAAAAGTATTTTTTATATCTACTATTTTTGTAAATATATTTTTAAACTTTTCATATCTATAATCATCTGTATAAATTGAGGAAAAAACATCCTCTAAGGCATCTCTTTCTTGTTTACTTATCGCACTCATTTGTCATTAATTACCTCCTTTTTCTAAGTAAGAGTGAATATATAGTTTTAGTTATCTATCCACTCTTACTTAATCTGTTGATTTTTCTTACGACCCGTATAATCTCATCATCATCTAGTTTTCCTAGCATTGTCATAACTACACCAGCAGCTTGAGGCTTTGCTTTTCCAAGCTTCCAGTCTTGGTATGTTCTCATAGATATACCTAATGATTTTGACATATCTTTTAAAGATATTTTTTTACCATTATTTTGTGATTCTAATGAGTTATGAAGGATATTAAAGAGGTCGTCTATTTTCATTGGGAAATTATACGGTAAAACTACTTAAATATACATTTTATATAAGATTAAATACATTTAAAACTATATTATATGAATATTATAGTATATATAATACGGAAAACCGTATGTTTTTCTTATTGTTATAGCTTCTGATTTTATGGTTTTTTAATCTATAACTAAATTTAGTTATAGATTTATATCGATTTTTTTTGGGAGGGGATTAGTTTTGAAGTTCGATTCTAATTATAGGGATAAGTTCCATCTTTATCTGTTTTAGAGTTTTTTCAAAAGCTGAAAAGTTTTTACCATCTGGATCCTCATATCCAATATGAATCACCTTTGTATCTTTTGGGAAGATAGGGCAATGCTCACTAGCATTATCACAAACAGTTATCACTAAATCGAAATGGTTATCTATCACCTTATCTAAAGTTTTAGAGTGGTATTCATCTCTCCAAGAGCCATCATTTTGTAAAACTTTTTTAGCGTTTGGATTCACCTTTCCACTAGCTTTTACACCTGAACTTAAAGCTTCTACACCATCTATATATCTATTTATTACAGCTTCAGCGATTATAGAACGGCAACTGTTTCCAGTACATAGTACCAACACTTTTTTTGACAAAATATCTCCTTTAATCTATTTTATATCTTTAGTATCTGGGAAAAGATACCCCTCTTCAACCATTATATCAACAGCTTTTTTAAATACAGGTACAGCAGTTTGTGAAGCAAATTGACTTTTTTTAGGTTGAACAACTACTACACCCATAGTATATTTAGATTTTTTATCATCTACAAACCCTATAAAGCTTGTGTTGTATTTTCTTATATATTTACCCTTTTCAACTATGTGTGCTGTTCCTGTTTTACCACCGATAGTTAAACCTTTTGTGATGGTTTTCTTACCAGTTCCCTCATTTACTGTTTTTATCAATATTTTTCTCATCCTATGAGCAGTGGAACTTTTTATAACTTGAACCTCCTCCTCTCTAGGTAGAGGTATCTCACGGTTATATTCATCTATAAAGAAATCTACAAGTTTTGGTCTTAGTAATCTTCCATTGTTTGAAAACACATCATAAGCACGGATTAGTTGAAGTAGGTTTGCTCTCATACCGTAACCATAAGAACAGGTTGCTTTGTATATCTCATTGTTTAATCTTCTGATTTGTGGGATTGAACCAACTTTTTCGTAGATGAGGTCATCTGTTGATTGTTGAGCAAACCCAAAACTTTTTAACCCCTCATGAAACTCTACACCTGAGAGTTTTTGAGCTAGTTGAGCCATACCAACATTTGATGAGTGTACGATAACATTTTCAGCACTAAGCCAGTCAAATCTATGTTCATCTGTGATGATTTTTTTACCGATTCTATATCGTCCATTATGACCATTTACTAGATCGTAAGGGTTAACAAGACCTTTATCTAAAAGTAATGAAAATGTTATAGCTTTTATAACACTCCCTGGTTCAAAACTATACTCAATCATCCCACTATTTAGAGATGGATAATCTTTTATTCTAATCTTTTTAGGGAGGTATCTGTTTGAACTAGCAAGTGTTAAGATTCTACCAGTTTTAGATTCCATGATAGCCATCATAATCTGTTTAGCTCTCACCTCTTTTTTCATCTTATCGAGCATCCTCTCGATTTTTATCTGAAGTGAGATAGGTATAGTTAGTTTTATATCTAAGCCATCTATCTTTGGTTTTGTGAAACTTTTTTTATTTAAGATAATATAACTATTTACATCTCTAAAACCTCTACTTGAGCCATTCTGCTTTGCTTGTAGCTCTATATCAAACCTCTTTTCTAACCCTTTTACCCCTTTTACATGAGTATATCCATCATCCTCAATCTTATGTGGATAACCTATGATAGGGGTTAGTAGATCTCCATAAGGGTATTCTCTTGTTTCACCACTCTCTAAAACACTTAAACCATGAACACTTTTTATACCTGTCTTAGAGTTTTTTATAGCTTTAAAAACTTTATATCTTCTAAGTAATGAAGCTAATCTTTTTAGATATTGAGCTTGTATTTGTGGGATACTATAACTAAGAACTGTAACACCCCTTTTTTTATCAAGTTTTTTGCGAATCTCTTTTGTATCTATACCTGAGTAGATACTAAAGAGTTCAACAAAAAGATCTTTTTTATCTGGATCTATATATCTGGTGTTTACAATAGCTTTGTAGAGTTTTTTACTAGTAGCAAGATGGAATCCATCAGCACTTATGATACTTCCTCTTTGTGCTTTTGAACTCTCTTTAGCATATACTGATGGGAGGTGTCTTGGTTTCACACTTGTAAATAGCATAACAGTTAAAAAAACTAAAAAACCTACAACTATAAGGGCAAAAAGAAAACCGATCTTTTTAATTTTACTGTTTTGTTCAACATTTTTTAGATCAACTTTAATCTTTTTATCCATATATTTTCCAGTAGTTTATAACTTAAGTATATTAGTGGTTTTGTTTTATGTAGGGTTTGTTAGTAGAGATTATAATTGAGTTCTACCTAACTCTTTATAAGCATTTAATGCTTTATTTCTAATCTCAAGCATAAGTTTCATACTTGTCTCAGCTTTACCAATAGCAAGTGCTGCTTGATGTAGATCTTTCACTTGACCAGTTGCCATATCAGCGATAGCAGTTTCACTATCAACTTGAAGTTCATTAACCTCATTTAGTGCTGATTTTAACTGATCGGCAAAAGCTTCCCCTCCACCAGTAGTAATATTGCTTTTTTGTTTTAGTATATCTGCTGTGGAACCACCACTTAGACTACTAATTTTTCCAAATTCACTCATTTTGTGTTACCTTAGTTTATTGCAATAGTGATATTGCTGAATTAGCCATATTTTTAGAACTCTCAAAAGCAGCTACATTTGCTTGATAAGATCTTGTCGCTTCTACTAAATCGGCCATTTCTATCACAGGATTAATATTTGGGTAGGCAACATAGCCATTTGCGTCAGCATCTGGGTGATTTGGTTCAAATTTCATCTTTGGTTCACTATCGTCTCTTGAGATTTTATCTACAACAACACTCATAATAGCAGGATTCACTTTCTCACCAAATTGCCCCTCACTTAATGGATCTTCATATTTGGCACTATCTGTTGTATCGTTTACAGCTTTGTTGAAGTATTGGTTAAAATCAACCGCTCTAAATACAACCTCTTTTCTTCTATATGGTCCACCCTCTTCAGTTCTTGTTGTTTGAGCATTAGCAATGTTTGATGATATAGTATTTACACGAACTCTTTGAGCTGATAGCCCATAACCACTAATATCAAAACTGCTTAAAAAATTACTCATCATCTATCCTATTGAGTTTTTTGTGAGGCATCTATAACACTCATAAAAATCATTTTATCTTTTTTATTGGCTTGAACTAGAGCATTAAACATAATTGAGTTTTTACTCATCTCAGTTGTCTCTACATCTATATCAACACTATTACCATCATTTCGAGCCATATGCCCATCTCTATAAAATCTAGTTGGCATCTTACTAGACTTATCGTCACTAAGTGGAATATGTTTAGAATCTGTTTGTGCTAATTGAAGTTTATCTTTTTTATCTTCAAAAATTTCAGCTTTTTTCTCAGCTAACGCATCCTCAAATCTAACATCTCTTGGTCTATAAAAAGGGGTGTCAGCATTTGCTATGTTTGATGAGATCATATCTTGTCTCATAGCTCTATAATCGAGAGCATCAGCAACTAAGCTGTGTGCGCGTGATATCTCTATACTCATCCAAACCCCTTTATTTAGATATATATCTTTATTATAAGCAATTTTTGTTCCAAAAACTACAATAGATTTACAACATACTTAACATAAATAATGTTATCATAATATAATTAATTTATCTAGGAAAATAGAGATGAAAAATAATAAAAGAGATGGTTTTACACTTATGGAACTGATATTTGTGATAGTGATAATAGGTATATTGTCAGTTGTTGTTACAAAAAAATATGGTGGAATCATAAATGAAGCAAAATATTCACAAGCAAAAGCTACTATCTCATCTGTTCGTAGTGCTATTGTTATGAATAAAAGAGGAAATGTTTTAAAAGGTAACCCTAGTTATCCAGCTATCTTAGATGATGCTTCATATAATAGTGAGGGGGAGGAGCTATTTGATGGAAACGCAACTATCAAGATGTTACAGTACCCAATATATTCAAAAAATAAAGCTGGAAAATGGATGAAGATAGGGGCTAATTCATATAACTATATAGTTTCTAATTCAAAAACTGTTCAGTTTGATTATAACACCACTACTGGGAAGTTTGATTGTGATCATACTGATGTAGATTGTAAAAAGTTAGCAGAGTAGTTTGATTTACTATAAAATAGCTCTGTTATCATCACCTCTTGAACCATTTACATATAGCTCTTTAGATGAGATAGAGGAGGGTAGTTTAGTTCATATACCTTTGAATAAAAAAGAGAAAAAGGGTGTGGTTATCTCTAAAACTACAAAACCTGAGTTTAATACACTTGAGATTTTAGAGGTAACATCTTTTAGATATTCACAAAATCAGATGAGGTTGGCTAAATTTATCTCTACATATTATGTTTGCTCTTTAGGTGATGCTTTTGGTTTGATGGTAGCTTATGAATCTGATAATATTTTAGAAAATTTAGATGAAAAAACAAAAGAGTTAAAACCAAAGATAGATCTATCTACAAAACAAAAAAAAGCTTTTGAGTTTTTACAAAATCATAATGTTTCACTACTTTTTGGAGATACAGGAAGTGGTAAAACTGAGATATATATGAGATATTTTGAGCTTATGATTAACTCAAACAAAAGATCAATATTTTTGATGCCAGAGATCTCCTTAACACCTCAAATGGGTGATAGACTTGAGAGATACTTTGGTGATGAGGTTGTTATGTGGCACTCAAAACTTACACCTTTACAAAAAAGAAAAGCACTCGCTAGAATCTACAACGGTGAGGCAAAAATCATAGCTGGACCCCGTTCTTGTCTCTTTTTACCCATAAAAAACCTAGGTTTAATCATAGTAGATGAGGAGCATGATGATAGTTATAAATCTGCATCAAGACCACGATATAATGCTAGAGATATAGCTATATATATGGGTAAACTTTATGAGATTCCAGTTGTTTTAGGGAGTGCTACACCATCACTTAACTCCTATGTAAAGTTTCCACACACAAGATTAAAAGGTACACATTTTAGTTCATCTAAAAAGTTTATATATGAAAAATCTGCTGAAACATTATCACCATTAGTTATAGATAGTTTAAAAGAGACATTGGAATCAAAAGAGCAATCGATAGTTTTTTTACCAACAAGAGCAAATTTTAAATACCTTATGTGTCAAGATTGTGGTGATACGATAGAGTGTGTTTTTTGTAGTGTTGGTATGAGTGTGCATCAACAATCACACTCTTTAAAGTGTCACTACTGTAACTATACACAGGCGATTCCACAGATCTGTTCTAAGTGTGGAAGTAGAAATTTGACAAGTGCTAGGTTAGGGACTGCTGAGGCTGTTAAGGATATAAAAGAGGAGTTAGTTGATGCTAATGTTGAGCAGTTTGATAGAGATGTGATAACAACATCCTCAAAACTAAAAAAAGCATTAAATAGATTCAACAGTGGGGAGACAGATATACTCGTAGGTACTCAGATGATAAGTAAAGGTCACGATTACCATGGTGTGACATTGGCAGTTGTGTTAGGGTTAGATAATATGTTAAATATTAGCGATTATAGAGCAAGAGAAAAAGCACTTTCATCTTTGATTCAAATCTCAGGTAGAAGTGGTAGAGCTAAAGATGCTAAAGTTTTAGTTCAAACATTTAATGAGGAGTTTTTCTCAACATATATAGAAAATTATGATAAATTTTTAGATGATGAGCAAGAGTATAGAAAAGAGCTATATCCTCCTTTTAAAAAACTTTGTAGAATCTTGTTTTCACATAAAAATGGAACTAAAGCACAAGAGCAGATGGGAAAAATGTATGATAAACTTATTTTAGAAAAAGATATAAATATAGTTGGATTTGGAAAATGTGCGATAGTAAAAGTGGCAAATAAGTATAGGTTTGAGATACTTTTAAGAGCTGATAAAAGTACAGACCTCATAAAAGCTATCTATCGATCTAGAGTTGATTTAGCAGAGATAGATATGGATCCTATTGAGTTTGGATAATATTTTCAAAAAACCAGTAAAAACCAACCATTAAACCAGGGGTTTTTTGAAATTTGTTGTTAAACATAAACTCTTTAGCATCATCTACATCTATATAAACAACCTCAATATTTTCCTCCTCTAAACCACCACCATCATTGATCTTCATACTATCATCACACTCAGCATAGTACATAGTTTGTTTAGAGCCTGAGATTCCTACACTTGTGTAGTATGTGTGTATCTCTTTGATATTTTTTACATCAACATCATATCCACACTCCTCAAATATCTCCTCTTTAGCTATTTGAACATTTGTTGTATCTTTATCTACAATTCCAGCACATAGTTCATAGGTGTAACCATTAGTTTTGTTTTTGTTCATAACTGGTGGGCGAAATTGTTTAACTGTTATGAGAGCATTTTTATCTTTATGAAACAGTACAATAGATACACTATCGTGGCTTATAACAGCCTCCCAAGTTTTTTTTTGCTCATTTAGTGTGTAGTTGATTAAAACTGGTTTTACAAACTTAGGGTTTGTTAACTCTCCAACAGAATCTATCTTTACCATTATTTTTCTACCTTTTGAAAAGTTTGTGAATCTACATAACAACAGTTTTCTTTATAATTATTTTTTTTATAAGTTGTTTTGTTATTTAGATGAAAGTTAACACTTTCGTCATAACTCTTTTTTAGGGTAAGAAAAGCTTTTCTTTTCTTACCTTTAAGTTTTTTTGTAGTTACTTGAACAACTTTTAGTGGGTTAATAGCACGCCCTCTTTTTCTAAGTTCAAAGTGTAAATGTGGACCAGTTGAACGACCAGTTGTACCAACATAACCTATAATTTGTCCTTTTTTTACATGAACACCTCTATGAATCCCCTTACGAAAACCTTTCATATGAGCATATCTAGTCTCATATCCATCTGCGTGGCGAATTTTTATGAGGTTACCATAGCTTCCAGCTCTAGCAGCATAGATGATTTTACCACTACCAGCTGCTATAATAGGTGTACCTCTTCTAGCAGCATAATCGATTCCTAGATGTGCTTTCCATTTTTTTAAAACAGGATGGAATCTTCTTTTAGAGAAATATGATGAGATTCTTCTGTATTTTACAGGTGTTGCTAGTAAAAAACCCTCAACTTCACACCCTTTTTCATCATAATATCTACCATCATCATTTAGATATATAAAATGTTTTTTACCTCTCATCTCAATCATAGCAACTTTAAGAGTAGGCATAGAAAAAGGTTTACCTAAGCGGTATTTTTGATTATAAATCATAACAAGTTTATCACCAACTCTAAGATCTCTTTTAAAATTTAGTGAATTTCTAAAACTAGCTGTAAAGATTTGAGCTAGTTTTTTTGAGCCTGTTTGTTTCATAATGTCATAGTTTGGTGAGCGAGTTATCTCTAAACTAAAACCCTCAGTTTTTGTAGTGCTGATGATAGGAATCGCTTCAAATTTATACTCACCTTTATCTTTATATATGTGAATTTGTAACTCATCATTTAGTGGTAATAAAATCTGCTCAATTTTACCATCATCATCTCTTAAAATTTGGTAGTTTACACCAGTTCTCATCTCTTCAGTTAACCTTTGGTCATCTTTTTCAAGGTCATAGTATAGTTTTTTAGTTGGAAGTTTAATTCTCTCTAAAAACACCAAGTATGTTTCACCATTTAACCAACGGTAATTTTTAACTTCAGCACCAAATAGTGATGTAACAAATAAAAAAAGTATGAAAAATCGTATCAAGTTTTAATCCTAAAAAAAATAATTGTGGAACTTTAGCTAAAAATGGCTTAGTTAAGATATAATCGCAAAATATTAATATAAAGTAGATAGATGAAATTTATAATCTTATGTATGATGTTTATATCAACCTTGATAGGATCACCCATAAAGTCACCAGTTGTTAGTGTAGATATTGATAAAAATATTGTAACTATAAATGTAGATAAAATTGATGTTGGTATGAGTGGATTTATTTTTCATCCACTATCAGATGAGCATGGTATGATTCTTAAAAATGTTGTAGTTAAGAGTTTTGATAAAGATAAACATATAGTAACTCTAAAGATGAGTGAGTATGATCTTTTAAAACATAAAGCACTACCTATGGGAAAATGGGAAGTTAAAGCTGGTGATAGTGTTGTTTTAGCATTTGGCTATTCAAGAGCTATCTTAGTAGCACCAACTGAAGAGATTTACCATAGAATTACAACAGCAACAACTGCTCTTGAGTGGATTCATCCAGATATGTTTGCGACTATTTTATCTTTAAATGGTCACCCAACACCATTAAAAAAAGATTTTGAAGATATAAGTTTAAGTAGATCTATCGGTATTTTATTTTTTTACATAGATAAAAAAGTCTATACATTAGATGCTAGAAGTTTCAAAATTTTAAATATATCAGATGCTCCGTTGGTACAAAACTCAGAAGATGTTGTTTTACCTTTTTATACAAGAGTTGAAGAGATAGATGCCTCGTGGTGGGGTGAGGGTAGTGATGAGCTAGAATCTTATGAACCACACTATTATAGTTTACTAGTAGATTCTAACAAAAAAAATAAAAAGTTATATGAGATAATTAAAAATGGTGATGAAAAACTTCACTATTTACTAAAAGAGTTTGAGTTAAAGGATTAGAATATGATAGATATTAAACATATAAAACATTTTACTTCAATAGTGGGTGAAGAGAATATTTATAGTGATAAAGCACACTTGATAGCTTACTCTTATGATGCTACTAGAGAGCATTTTGAGCCTGATGCTGTTTTGTTTCCAAAAAATGAAGATGATATTTCAGAGATTTTGAAATATTGTAATCAACATAGAATCGTGATAGTTCCTCGTGGTGCTGGGAGTGGTTTTACTGGTGGAGCATTACCTAGTAGTGGTGGTGTTGTTCTTGCTATGGAAAAACATATGAATAAAATCTTAGAGATAGATATCAAGAATATGGTAGCTGTTGTTCAACCAGGGGTTATAAATATGGACTTACAAAGAGCAGTGGAGGAGGTTGGTTTATTTTACCCACCAGATCCTGCTTCTCAAGAGTATTCAACTTTAGGTGGAAATGTTAGTGAAAATGCTGGTGGTATGAGAGCTGCGAAGTACGGAATCACTAAAGATTATGTGATGGCAACAAGAGCAGTTTTACCAAATGGTGATGTTATAAAAGCTGGTAAAAAAACAATTAAAGATGTTGCTGGTTATAACATAAGTGGTATTTTAGTAGCTTCAGAGGGGACTTTGGCTGTTTTAAGTGAGATAACTCTTAGACTTATCCCAAAACCAAAGTTAACTAAAACAGCGATGGGAATCTTCCCAACTGTTCACGATGCGATGGAAGCAGTTTATAAAACAATGGCAAGTGGAATCACACCTGTTGCTATGGAGTTTTTAGATAACTTAACGATTCGTGCTGTTGAGAAAACTTTTAACAAAGGTTTACCTGTTGATGCTGGTGCTTTGCTTGTTACTGATGTTGATGGAAACTTAGAAGATGATTTAAACTACCAACTATCTCAAATAGAGAAAGTTTTTAAAGAGAATGGTTGTAGTGAGTTTAAAATTGCAAAAGATGAAAAAGAGGCTAGTGATATCTGGTTCGCTCGTCGTAATGCTTCTCCAGCACTAAGTGTTTATGGAAGTAAAAAACTAAATGAAGATGTAACAGTTCCAAGAGCTGTACTTCCTCAACTACTAGAAAAGTTTTATGCCATAGCTGACAAATACCAAATAAACATACCATGTTTTGGGCATACTGGAGATGGTAATGTTCATACAAATGTTATGGTAGATGGAAAAGACCCTGAGCAAGTTAAAATTGCCTATAAAGCGATAGAAGAAGTTTTTCAAGCTACTATTGATTTAGGTGGAACTTTAAGTGGTGAACATGGAATCGGTTTAGCAAAAGCTCCTTATATGGGTATGGCATTTAGTGATGAGGAGATGAACCTTTTCAAGTCAATCAAAATGGCATTTGACCCAAACAATATTTTAAATCCTGCTAAGATGGGATTAAAATAGAATAGTAAGAAAAATTGGTGTTGTAGTTACAACATCAATTCTCTTGAATTATATATGTTTTAGTAAAATTTCTAAAGATATATCTAATTTTTTAGCAACATCTTCAGGTAATAATCCAAACTCTTTAATCATAACTAAGGCATTTTTTAATTTTTCCTCTTCACGACCTTCCTCACGA
>Ga0256837_1000860_pt1 | contig 23053 bp, 26 predicted proteins | sample 4562384metaG_FD_185976 | JGI IMG/M metagenome (GOLD analysis project Ga0256837, IMG submission 185976) | Hydrothermal vent microbial communities from Guaymas Basin, Mexico - 4561-384 | ecosystem: Environmental > Aquatic > Marine > Hydrothermal vents | place: Mexico: Guaymas Basin | collected...
ATTTGTGTCATCAATAGATGCGATTGTGAATTTTATATTTTTATCAACTTTTTTTGTTGTAAAATTACTATCACTTATATTTGAATCATCTAAAGATGTATAGGCTATAAAACTTGCATTTGTATCTGATATAATTTTAAAATTATTTGGAGAATCTGCTTCACTTGTATTTAGTTGGTCATCACAATCAGTATCTACTTTATATGTATTTCTAGCCCATCTAAATTTTACAGTGGCATTTTGAGTTGAAAATGTTGAATTAAAGTCTGTTATTTTTGTTGTATTTTTCTCACCTATAAAAACTTTAATCCAGTCCATATTGCTATTACTATTGTTATCTATAACTTTCGCACATACAGTTCCATTAAAATCTATAAGTTTTGTTTCATCAGTTCCATCAATACTACTTATATTTATGTCACTAAAAATAACATCTGGTTTTTGGTCTGTCATATTTGAATCACTAATGTTATTATTATCTCTTTTAGGTTTATAGTATGAGATAAAACCACCGATTTTAGAACAAGCATCTATGAATTCTGAGTGTGGACAACTTTTTAATGTATGGTCATCTTTAAAACCTTTTTGATTATAAGTATCTCCTGATGGTAAATACTTCCAAAAATTTCCATCTGCTGAAAAACTTTTAGTATCATCATTTTCCCATGGTCTATATATAGCTCCAAAATTATCTTTTTGTTTTGGACAGAAACAACTATTATTTAAATCAAAAGTTTTTTCTGGTCCCCAATCAAGAGGAAATGTATCGTCACCTGTTTGTTTAAGTCCAAAACTACTATTATGAATAAAAGCTGTATCTTTGATTCCACCACCTGTTTTTCTAAAAGAGTACTTACAGTCACCACTACTTATATGAAAACCATCAAACATAGGATTCCCATCAGCTAGTGTAAATCCACATTTATTAGATTTTAGTCTTGAATCTGTAATATTTAAATCTTCACTTATATTTAAATCCATGGCTTGTTCTTTAGCAAGGATTCGTATATTGTTAAATGTTGCTGTTTTAATTGTTGGTAGAACTAAGCCATGATTAAGTCGAGATACTAATCTAGCATTTGATATGGTTAAATTTATATCTTCATTTAAATCGTTTAAATCAAGTGCTACACCTGAAGTATCTATGTTGAGATGGTCAAATTTATACTGTGTACCACTTAATTTTTCTATCTTTAGAGCTGGTTTAGAATCATCATCTGAACTATTTTTAAATGTAAATCCATCAAGATTAAAATCACCTCTCTCTTTAAAATGTATACCTGAAGATTTATTCATATCAAGTGAGATATTTTCAAGTGAAATATTACAATCTTTACTTACATCATTTGTACTACCAAAATCAAAACCAAACATATCTGTTTTATCTGACATAAATTTAAATATCATAGAGGAAAAACTAAAACTCTCTTTAGAATCTTCACATTTATCTAGTTTAACAGCTTCACAAGATGATTTAAAATTACCAAAGCCTGAAAAAGCAAAATGACCTGCAAAATTATCAGATGAAAAATTAAATGCTGGACAACTATTTATACTCATTGTTGGTATATTTCCTATTTTTATACTAGATGATGCACTATTTGCATTTTCTTTAAAATCAAATATAAATTTACCATCACTACCATCACAACTATTACAACTTACATCATGAATAAAATTTATATTATAAAAAGTGATTTTTTCTATATCTGGACTATTAATATCTATCATAGTATCTTTTTTTCGTCCATTTTCTTCTTGCGTATTTAGGTTTACATTACGACCACTACCTCTAATTGTAAGTCCATTAAAAGCAGAATTATTTAAATCTAAAAATTCGTTGTAATCACCCGTACAAACTTTTACAGTATAAGGTCCATCAGTAGTATCTCTTATAGTATCTAATGCTTTGTTAATAGTATCATATTTGGCTTCATCACAACTATCACCATCATTAGCTTCATCACCATTTGGGTCTACATATATTTTTTTACTGTTATCATTACTTGTACAATCTTTAGTATTGTTTTCACTCATCATTGCACTCTTGTTTTCAGACTTCCAATCACCAGTACTATCTGGCTCTCTATATGTATCTGAATCTTTACTCCAATCTATATCTTTTGTGCTTACATCACTATCATATTCCCAATCACAATCATTATAATGCCCTTCTACATCATTTTCACTCATAACAAGATAATCTATATAGTTTCCATCAGCATCTAAAAGAGAGATACTCATACCATTTTCAAGGTCTATCTCATCTTTATCATCAAGTTTTATCTCTTTATAATCATTATCATCATCTTCATCGCAACTATTTGCTGACATATTGTAAGTTTTTTTTGTATCGTTTGAGTAAACATTTATAGTCCAATTTTCATCTATATTTGTTCCATCAACAGTTGCAAACTCTAAAAAGGGGTCTCCCATACTGGTCATACTTGGTTTGTAAACTTCATTGATAGTAACACTACCTATATACTTTGAACAATCACCATAAAGATAACTAGTAATAAAAAATAAAAAAATAAAAAATCTCATAAATATCCTTTTTTAAGATTGAAATTATTATTTCAATCATCAATAATAGCTTTAATATTTTTAGTTATTTATATTAAATCTACTAACATTATAACTTAAAAAATCTATTAGTTTATCTAAAGACTTTTAAACCCTGTTTAGTATAGTTTACATCTTTAACATCTATATCACCACCATAGTAATATCCTGATGTAATATCTACATCATTATTTTTATTTCTTCTTGTAAAATTAAAACAAGGGTGTTCTGTACAATTAGAACCTATAGAATCGTTATAATCATCTCCAAAGTTTTTATATATATACCAAAGCCATGGTTGGGTTTTTAAGTGAATAGTATAGTTGTTGATTTTATCTTTTGGAATAGTAATTTTTATAGTCCCATTCTTTATATTATTTGTATTTGAAATAGAAAATTTAACATTATCTAAATTTGTATTTAATGTAGCATTTATCTCACTTATATTTCCATTATTTAAATTGGTATGATTTTTATGTCTATACCATTTAAGTGAATTTTGTTTAAATTCTGTAGTATAGTTTGTAGAAGAATCATCATAAACTTCTATCTCTATGTTGTGTTCAATCTCTTTATTTGCTGATGTTCTAACATCTTTTACTTTTACACGACCAAAACAAAAGTTAGAATTAGAACTATCTATACCATTACCTTTGAGTGAATTATCAACAGAATCTTCTACAGAAAATTTAGTTATGTTTATATCAAAAGGGTTTATAGGTTTTGATTTATCTCTCTTAAAATTATAATGAATTTTAAAAATAGCAGAACCATTAGTATCTGTTTTAAAGTAGCTACTATTAATATCATAGGAAATATCACTATTTATGGTATTTGTTTTAATATTATTATTGTTTGAATCGTAGTATATGAAATTTTCAAGTTCAGAATCTACATTTGAATAATTAAATGTAATGTTTAAATTATTAGCATAACATGTTTTATTGTAATTTTTAGTAGTGTTGTTATTTTCACTTTGTGCTGTAATATTTACATCTACTAAAGCATTTATATTTGTTACTTCATTAGCTATATATGTAAATAATCCATTTTTATTTGATGAAGTTATATCTACTTTAAAATGGTGAGGAATAATTTTTATAGTTTCACTTTTTTTTGTAATTAAAAGTTCATTTTCTGTGTTCCACTTGCTAGATATATTTTTATCATCACAATCTATTTTAGAGTATCTTTTATCACAGCTAATTTGTTCTTCACTAATATTAACATCAACTTTTCCAATCTCTTCATAAGTTATATTTGTAAAAGTTTTATTACCATCTGTAAAATTTACATCTTTAGTTATATTTGGATTAAAACTACTAACTAAACATCCATTTTTAATTTCAGAAATTACTACTTTAAAACTAGCATTAGAATCTTCATTTGTTTCATTATAGTCATTTGATGGGCTAGAAGAATTGTAACCTGATATAAAAGATAAATTAAACTCTTCACCAGCATTTATGGTAGAACTAGATGGTAAAATAAAAAACTCTTTTGGTCGTATAGCAAATTTATCTATGGAGTTATCAGTTCCATCTAAAGGACTACTACAATTAACATCACTACTGTTTGTTTCTTCTGTATATTTTAAAAAAATCTCTGCTTCTTGAGATATAAAAGTTACATTAGAATCTTCAATAGTCACTATTTTACTATTTGTAAACTTTGTTTTAGTCCAATCACTTTCATTAGTGTCCGATTTAATTTGAATACAAATAGTTCCATTAAAATCTTCTTGAGATGTTATGTTTAAATCAAATTGAGTGTTAATTATTTTAGTAGAGATATTTTTGTCATCTGTACCACTACGAAAATCATCAAATATATCAAATTTAACATTATTATAACTACAACATGGAGAATTAAAACTATCAATATCCATAGTAAATCCACCACATTCTAAAGTGTGTGGATTCTCTAAAGATTCATCACAATCAGCATAGGCTGATAATGTGAGTGTAAAAAAGATAGCTAGTTTAAAGAAAAAATTATTTTTCATCTTCAAGTGCTTTTATTCTTTTACTTAAAGCTTCATTCTCTTTTTTAAGTTCTTTTACCGCTTCTATAAGAGGGGCTACTAAAAGATAATATTTAACTTTTCTATACCCATCACTACCCATCTCAACAATTTGTGGATAAATTTTTTCAACATCTTGAGCTATTACACCAACTTCCTCTTGCTCTCCAAATCTTTTTTTATCTCTCCAGTTAAAAGTTACACCTTTGATTTGTGTAAGTTTTTCTAGTGGGTTATCTAGTGTTGTTATATCTTTTTTTAATCTTCTATCAGAGAACATTCCTGAATCGTCATCATTATTCATAGTGTATTTTCCATCAGAATCAACTAAATTTGCATTAGTTACTTCACTTATCTCAATATTGAATGACTCATCATCTTCATCATCACTATCACCATGAATTGTTATGTTAATATCAATAGAATCTTCTCCTGAAGGAATAGTAAATGTATCATTAACAGCATCATAATCATCACTGTCGGCAGAATCATCAGATGTCTTAAATCTAAATGAAATATCCTTTGATGCTTTTTTACTTAGTTCCATAGTAAAGGTAATATTATGGTCATCATCACCCTCATCATCTGCTTTTTCATCATCTTTGAAATCTAAGTCTATTGAGTCTTTATCCAATCCTGAAGCAAGTATTTTGCCACAAACTTTGAGAGCATAATCTTCATCAATCTCTTCTCCACAATTTATAGAGATTCTATTGTTGTCTTTCCCACCTATAAATAAGATAGTTTTATTATCATCATTTACTATTTTATAAGCAAAAAGTGATGAGATTAAGATAAGCATAACTAAAATAATTTTCATAATAAATCCTCAGAATTTAATTTGTCGCTATATTATCGAACTTATCGTTTAAATTTTATTAATGGCATATTTAAAAACTCTAATTTTTAAGACCATTTTAGGTATAGTTTACAAATGGAATTAAAAGATAAGATTGATATAATTGCTAAGCAAATTGAAATAATTAAGATAAAAATCTTTTTATTTACATCAATTGCGGCAGGAAGTTGGCTATATGCTTTTAGACTTGATTTAAAACCGATAGGTTGGTTTTTGTTTATCACTTTTTTTGCGACAATTGTAATTATTGGTGTTAACCTAGCTAAACTAGGAACTAAGTATGAAATTTTAGAAAAGGAATTAGATAATGATTGAAGCTTTTTTTGTGATAGCCATTCCCGTTGGTTTGATTTTAGGCTTTTGGATCTCAAAACATAATAAAAAGTTAGCTGATATATTATAGATAGCTAGTAGTTTCAAATAAGGGTCTTGGACTTTAAAATTTATTTTATTTTTATAAAAAAAGGTTTATAATGATTATATTATTTGATTTAGATGGAACAGTTATAGATTCTACTGAAGCTATACTAGAGAGTTTTCATAACTCATTTGAAGTACATAATTTTAAAAAAGTTAATGATGAAGATATTAAAGCTTTAATTGGTTATCCACTTGATGTTATGTACTCAAACTTAGGCGTAGATGAAAATAAAGTGTGGGATTTTGTAACAACATATAAAGAACATTATCGTGAAATTTCTACAAAAAAAACTATTTTGTTGGAATCTGCGAAAGAAGCAATAGAAACTGCGAGTAAATTCGCAACATTAGGAATCGTAACTACAAAAACAGGAAGATACTCAAAAATTTTAATGGAACATTTTAAACTTATGGATTATTTTGAAGTTTTAATTGGTCGTGAAGATGTTGAAAAACCAAAACCAAATGCTGAACCTATTTTAAAAGCATTAGAAAAACTCAATAAAAAAGATAAAGAAATTTGGATGATTGGGGATACTAAATTAGATTTAATTTCGGCAAAAAATGCTGGAGTAAATTCTATTGGGGTATTGAGTGGTTATGATGATGAAAAGACTTTAAAAGAGTATAGTGATATAATAGTAAGTGATGTGTTAGAAGCTGTTAAAGTACTTGAAAATAGGAAAAAATAACACACTTTATGTAGTTAATTTAGTTACTAAAATATTTCAAGCTATATTTAAGAGCAACTTGTCTAAAATACATCAGATTTGAAATTGATAGAAAAACTTTAAAAACTTTCTTGAAAAAAACTTAAGGAGAATTTATGCTAGAGATAAGATGGCATAGTCGTGCTGGACAAGGTGCTGTAACAGGTGCTAAAGGTTTAGCAGATGTAATTTCAACAACAGGTAAGCATGTACAAGCATTCGCATTTTATGGGTCTGCTAAGCGTGGAGCTGCAATGACTGCATACAATCGTGTTGATGATAAAGTAATTATGAACCATGAAAAGTATATGGAACCAGACTTTGTTTTCGTAATTGATCCTGCTTTAGTATATACTTCAGATGTTACTATTAATGGTAAAGATACTACTAAATATATTATTACTACTCATTTAACAAAAGAGGAATTAATAAAAGCTCAGCCTAAACTAGAAGGTAAAGAGGTTTATACTGTTGATTGTATAACAATCGCAAATGAAACTATTGGTCGTCCAATTCCAAATACACCAATGCTAGGTGCGTTTATGAAAATTTCTGGAATGTATGATATAGAGTTTTTTAAAGATAGTATGAAAAGAATTCTTGCTAAATTACCACAAAAGATTGTTGACGCAAATATGATTGCAATTCAACGAGCTTATGACGAAGTGAAATAAGGAGCTAATGATGGCAAATAAAGGATGGGATGAGTTTGAAATCGGAGCTATGCTTCGCTCATTTGATGGTTCAATAGATGATATAGCAGGTACTGCTCAGCGTGATCGTTCATACTCTGAAAACAACTCTTATACTGCTAGTGTTGCGGATTGGAGACTTGTTAAGCCAGTTTATAATAAAGACTATTGTATTGACTGTCAATTTTGTTGGATTTATTGTCCAGATGTTTCTATTATCTCAAGAGATAAAAAGATGATTGGTGTTGATATGGATCACTGTAAAGGTTGTGGTATTTGTGTTGAGGTTTGTCCAACAAATCCAAAATCACTTCTAATGTTCCCAGAACAAGCTGATGAAGAAACAGAGATAGCAGGATGGCCTGCAAAAGATGAGGAGAAATAGTAATGGCATTTGATAAAATGGAATTAAAAGATATTGAAGTATGGGATGGTAATCATGCCGCTGCTCAAGCTTTAAGACAAGCTCAAGTAGATGTTGTTTCTGCTTATCCAATTACTCCATCAACTCCAATTGTTGAAGGTTATGCAAAATTCAAGTCAGACAACTATGTTGAGGGTGAATTTGTAATGGTAGAATCTGAACATGCTGCAATGTCAGGATGTATTGGTGCTGCTGCTGCTGGTGGTCGTGTTGCTACTGCTACTTCATCTCAAGGTCTTGCTCTTATGGCTGAGACTCTTTACCAAGCGTCTGGTATGAGACTTCCAATTGTTCTTAACTTAGTAAATCGTGCATTAGCTGCTCCACTTAATGTTAATGGTGATCATTCAGATATGTATATGGTTCGTGATTCTGGTTGGATTCAGTTTGATGCTTTTTCTCCACAAGAAGCTTATGACTTAAATTTCATCGCTTTTAAAGTTTCTGAAGACCATGATGTTAGAACTCCAGCTATTGTAAATCAAGATGGTTTTATCACATCTCATACAGCTCAAGGTGTAAAAACTTTAAGTGATGATGTAGCATTTAACTTTGTTGGTGAATATAAACCAATGAATGATATGCTTGATTTTGAACATCCAGTAACTCATGGTGTTCAAGCAGAAGAAGATTGGCACTTTGAGCATAAAGCTCGTCAACATAATGATATGATGACAATCGTACCAGCTAAAATTGATGAGGCTTTTGAAGCTTTTGAAAAACTAAGTGGTCGTAAGTACAATAAAGTAGAATGTTACGATATGGAAGATGCTGAAGTAGCTGTTGTTTGTATGGGTACTTCTGTTGAGACTGCTCGTGAAGTAGCTACTGAGATGAGAGCTAAAGGTGTTAAAGCTGGTGTTGTTGGTCTTAGAGTTATTCGTCCTTTCCCATTCTTTGAAATTGCTGAGGCACTTAAAGATGTTAAAGCTGTTGCTGCACTAGACCGTTCAGCTCCAGGTGGTGCTGCTGGTATGTTATTTAACGAAATTGCTGGTTCACTGTTCAATACAGATTCTAAAATGCTACTTAGTGGTTATATTTATGGTCTTGGTGGTCGTGATTTAACAAAAGCACATTTAGTTGATTTATTTAACGAACTTCAAGCAAATGCAGATGCTGGTAAAGTGCTTACTCAACAACAACAATTTATCGGTGTTCGTGGACCGAAACTAGCTTATTTATAGGAAATTAGTATGAGTGAAATGAAAAAAATTAAAAACTTAAAAGAGTTTTCAACATCAGCTGACCGTTTTGAGGGAGCTAACCTTTTATGTCCTGGTTGTGCTCACTCTATCATTGTTCGTGAAGTTTTAAATGCTACAAATGATGATTTAGTTCTTGGGGCTTCTACTGGTTGTCTTGAGGTTTGTACAGCTGTTTATCCATATACATCTTGGGATGCTTCTTGGATTCATATTGGTTTTGAAAATAGTTCAACTGCTGTTGCTGGTGCTGAAGCAATGTATAATGCACTTAAAACAAAAGGTCGTCTTAAACAACCAGACCGTAACCCTAAGTTTGTAGCTTTTGGTGGAGATGGTTCATCTTACGATATCGGTTTCCAATGGATTTCTGGTTGTATGGAAAGAAATCACAATATGATGTATATTGTTCTTGACAATGAAGTTTATGCTAATACTGGGGGACAAAGAAGTTCTTCTACTCCAATCGGTTCATCTGCTACAACTTCACCTGCTGGTTCAGTATCTTATGGTGAGAAACAAAATAAGAAAGATATGTTAGGAATTATGGGTGCTCATAACATCCCTTACGCAGCACAAGTTGCTCCTAACAAATGGAAAGATATGGTTAAAAAAATCCAAAGAGGTTTTGCTACTGAGGGTGCTGTATTTATTAATGCTGTTTCACCTTGTACAACTGAGTGGAAATTTGACCCTAAAGATACTATGGCATTAAGTGATTTATCTACTGATTCTTTAGTATTCCCATTATATGAAATCATTGAAGGTCGTGAATTAAACATCACTTACAGACCTAAAAATGTTGTTCCAGTTGAAGAATATTTAGCTGCGCAAGGTCGTTTTAAACACCTTTTCAAAGATGAGTACAAACACCTTATCAAAGAGTGGCAAACTCGTGTTGATGAAAACTGGGCATATTTAAACAGAAGAGAAGAAGCTCGCGTATAAAAAGCTATATCTTCAGCAAATCTTGTACAAAAATCCAACACGGCAGGCATTAGCCTAGCCTTAGTTGGATGTTTTGTACAATCTTCACTAAATCTAAAGCTTTTTAGATTTTAAATTAAAACTTCTTAGATTTATTTTAACTCTTTTTCAAACTAACTTCTTTACTTCAATAAACATAAATTTAAAAATGATAAAATACATTAATTAAAATTAAGGATTATTATATGCCATTACTAGACTCTTTTACAGTTGACCACACAATTATGCCAGCACCTGCTGTTCGCCGTGCTAAGGGGATGAAAACTCCTAGTGGAGATGATATTACAGTTTTTGATTTAAGATTTGTTAAACCAAATAAAGATATTTTATCTTCTGAAGGGATTCATACTTTAGAACATCTTTTTGCTGGATTTATGAGAGAGAATCTTAACTCTAAGAAAGTTGAAATTATAGATATTTCACCTATGGGATGTAGAACAGGTTTTTATATGTCAGTTTTAGGAACTCCTAGTGAGAAAAAAGTGGCTAAAGCTTGGAAAAACTCAATGGAAGATATTTTAAAAGTTAAAAGTAAAAAAGATATTCCAGAGTTAAACATTTACCAATGTGGAACTTATAAAATGCACTCTTTAAAAGATGCTAAAAATATTGCTAAAAGTGTACTTAGTAAAAAAATAGGAATTATGGATAATGAGGCTTTAAAACTAGATTTATCTAAAGTTGGTCAGTAAACTATGTATGTTTTGATTCCAATGGATTCTGATGATACAGAAGAATCTAAATTAACAAAATTAGATGATGTTAAAGTTTGGGTTCAATTACAAATAGAGGAGGGTAGAGTGGTAAACACTCTAACTTCAACTGATAAAGATAGTTTTGAAAATTTTAGTGAGTGTGTTGTTGTTATAAATGACAATGAATATGTTTGGCCATTTATAGAACTATCTATGATGGTTTTAGTTGCTCATACTCAAAGATATATAGAAGATATTGTTGAAGCATATATTTTTAAAGAGCTTCATGATTTAGCTTACTAATTATGTCTGATTTAACACAATTTTTACAACTTTTCAATCCTTATCCTGGTAGCCACTATATGGAGGTTACAACATCTCCTGATGATACAACTAAATCCTTATCTAATCTTTTAGATGGGATTGGTGAATTTACTTTAGTTTTATATAGTGATACTCTAGTAAATGAATTAAAAAATACAAATATAAAATATGTCAAAACTTTAAAAGAGCCTTTTCGTGCTCTCCCTAGAAGTAATGATATAGTGATATTAAAAGATATATTTTCAATTCATAAAAATCAAGATATGATTTTAAAACTCTCTTACAGTTCATTAGCAAATACAGCAGATATAATTATTATGGAAAAGAAAGGTATCTTAGATATTGAAGCTATAAAAATAAAGTTAGAAGATTTTGAGTTTAGAGCAGTAAACGATATAGATATAGTAGATGGATATGATTTAATTATGGCTAAAAAGATGCATATGTGGGGTAATGGGTTATAATAAATTTAAAAAGCTATCTTTTTGAAAAGCTTAGATATAATTTTTTAAATATTTTTAAGGCTATAATAATAAGTAATAAACTTCTTGAAATATTTGTTTATTCACTAGTTAAGGCTATTTATTTTGAGCTAGTTATAAATTTTAGTAAGGTAGTTGATTTTGAATGAATTTAATACTGATGTACATACAATGACTTTAAGTGATGATGGTTCATATACTGCTTATTCTAAGGAGTATGATGAGCATTATCACTCTACAAAAGATGGTGCTTTGTTTGAATCTTTAGTTAAACATATTGAGCCAACTATGAGTCAAAAAAAGAATCAAAATGAGATAAATATACTAGATATTTGTTTTGGTTTAGGGTTTAACACTCTAGCTACTATTTACTATCATAAAAAAAATCATTTAACATCAAAGTTAAATATCTATTCACCAGAATTAGATTCTAAATTAATAGAATCTTTGTTAAATTTTAATTATCCAAAAGAGTTTGATTCATTTTTATATATAATAGAATCGTTAGTAAAAACAGGTATATATAAAGATGAATTATACAATATAGAACTATTTGTTGGTGATGCTAGAGAGTACATTTTAAAACATCAAGATAATAAATTTGATATTGTATATCAAGATGCTTTTTCACCCTCAACAAATCCAATTTTATGGACACAAGAGTATTTTAATGATATAACTAGAATTATAAAAGATGATGGAATCTTAAGTACATACTCAACCGCATTAAAAATAAGAATAGCTCTTCATAATAATAATTTTTATATCTATCTACATAGTGGAGACAATTTTAGAACATCTACAATAGCTTCAAAATCTAAATTAGAAAATTTTAAATTAGTAGATGTTGAACATAAAATATCTTGTAATCCAAATGTAGAACCATTAAGTGATAAAGATATAATATAATTAGTTTAGTTCAAAATTTTTAAATGATGTTTCAGCATCTGATTTTGTCCATACCCCAATACCACCATTTTTATCAATAGAATTATCATAATATTCTAAAAGCTTTTTATTATCAATAAAACCTATAAAATGGTTTTTATTTTGTACTATTTTCATAGTATGCCAACCATCTGCTAATTTTATGTTTCTATTTTGTAAAGTTATTCTATTTCCATTAATCACTTTGTAATAAGTGAAATTATCTTCAAGAGGATTAAATCTAGCTATATAATAGTTATCTTTATTTAATACTCTCCACATTATTCCACCACCTTTATCTATATAGCCATCATTAGCTTTGAAGTTTACAGATAATGTTCCATTTTTAAAATTTATGTTTTTTGTAAAATATAAATTAAAATAATAACCTTTATTTTTAACCATAGATAAAATATTTGATTTTTTATCTATGTTCCATTTTGATAAATATTGCCAATTATAAGTTTGATTATCTATAAAACTTATCTCTTTCGCACTTAATGAAAAAAAAATTAAACATAAAAAAAAATATTTTTGTATTTTAATAGTTTTTATATTTCCCATCATTTATATCCTGCTCTATATCTTTTATAGCTTCTTTAAAAAAATCTAATAATACTTTTGAAGCTTTTTCATCATCTGCTTCAGGAACATCCCAGTCAGTAATTTTCATATTTGCTTTAAAAAGTAATTGAATCTCGTTTTGAATTTCATCTTTTCTACTTGTTAACTCTTTTTCTATCATATCCATAATCTAATCCTTGTTTTTATGTATGTTGTATTATACCAAAGTATTTTAAAGTCTTAAGTTTTAGTAATTTAGATATAATTTTAAAAATTTAAAATGGATTATTATAATGTCAAGATTTACAATTACAGATCAAGAAGCACTTGATTATCATCAATTCCCACAATCTGGAAAAATTTCAGTAGAGATAACAAAACCAGTTACAACACAAAGAGATTTATCTTTGGCTTATACACCTGGTGTAGCAATTCCATGTCTTGCTATTGAAAAGAATCCTGAAGATGCCTATAAATATACAGCTAAGTCTAACTTGGTAGCAGTTATATCTAACGGTACAGCAGTTTTAGGTTTAGGTAATATAGGAGCTTTAGCATCTAAGCCTGTAATGGAAGGAAAGGGTGTTCTTTTTAAAGCTTTTTCTGGACTAGATAGTTTTGATATTGAAGTTGATTCTGAAGATATAGATAGATTTTGTTCAGTAGTATCTGCTATATCTTCAACATTTGGTGGGATAAATTTAGAAGATATTAAAGCACCAGAGTGTTTTGAGATAGAAAAAAGGTTAGTAGAGAAGTTAGATATTCCTGTTATGCACGATGACCAACATGGTACGGCAGTTATATCTTCTGCTGGAATTATCAATGCTTGTGAGATTACAAATAAAAAATTAGAAGATATTAAAATTGTAGTTGTTGGTGCTGGGGCAGCTGCTATATCTTGTGCGAGACTTTACCGTTATATGGGTGTAAAAAATATCTATATGTTAGATTCTAAGGGTGTTATTCATGATGGTAGAGATGATTTAAACGAGTATAAAAAAGAGTTTAGTGCTAAGAATCCTATAACTAAGTCAGAGGTTTTTGATGGTGCTGATGTTGTTGTTGGTTTATCTAAACCGGGTAGTTTTTGCATAGATGATGTTAAGCTTATGGCAAAGAATCCTATTATATTTACTTTAGCAAACCCAACTCCTGAAATTTTTCCAGAGGATGTAAAAGAGGCTAGAGAAGACGCAATAGTAGCAACAGGTAGAAGTGACTTTGATAACCAAGTAAACAATGTTTTAGGATTCCCTTTTATTTTTAGAGGGGCAATGGATGTTCGTGCTAAGAAGATAAATATAGAGATGAAAATAGCAGCTGCACAAGCACTTGCTAAACTTACTAGAGATGAAGTTCCTGAGTATCTAAATGAGTTATATGGTAAAAAAATAGTGTTTGGAAAAGAGTACATAATCCCAAAACCATTTGATAAAAGACTTATAGTTGAAATCTCTAGTGCCGTAGCAAAAGCAGCAGTAGATAGTGGTGTTTCTAAAATGAAAGATTTTAATATAGAATCTTACAAAGAAGAACTAGCTAAAATACTTTAGAGAGTCACTTCATCACTCTCTAAAGGTTTAGGGAGTGGTTGACTAAAGTAGTATCCTTGAGCATATTTTACACCAATATCTTTTAAAATTATAGCTATCTCTCTATTTTCTACATATTCGGCAATATTTACCATCTCCATCTCTGTTGTAAATTGATATATAGTTTTTAAAATATGAAGTTTTCTCGTGTTATCAGTTATTTCACTTACAATTGAGCCATCAATTTTTACTATATCTATATCTAATTCTGAAAAATATGAAAAGTTAGAGTATCCACTTCCAAAATCATCTATAAGAATCTTAGAACCATAGCTATGAATTCTTTCTATAAACTCTTGAACTTTATCTGTATCTTCTAAAAACTCAGATTCTAGAAGTTCTATATCTATTCTTGAAACAACTGATAAATTTTTATTGAAACATCTAAATAAGATGGAAATTAGTTTTTCATTAAGTATATCTAACATAGATAAATTTATGGAAAATCTGTATTGAGGGTATTTTATAGCTATCTCAATAACCTTTTCAATCATAATCCTAGTTATTTCATAGTAATGGGAACTTTTTTTAGAAATTTCTAAAAATTTAAAAGGTGATAGGATAGTTCCATCTTTTAATTTTAAACGGACTAATGCTTCATATTTTTCTATTTTAAGAGTTTGTAAATTTACAATAGGTTGAAAATATGGAATAATTCTATCGTTAGATATAGCATCTTTAATAATTTCAACTATTTTCATATTTTCTTCAACACTTTTTTTAAGGTTTAGTTCATCAGTATATCTCATAACTCTTTTTGTTGGATTTTGTTTTAGTAGTTTTAGTGTTAAGTCAGCATTTTCCATTATAGGAAAAATATTGTTTGTTACTATGCTAACAGATATATAAAGTTTTAATTCATTAAAATTAAATTTATGTTTAGATATTTCAATCTCTAAGTTTCTAGCAATATCACAAACATTTTCTTTAGCTATATTATCAAAGACAATACCAAATTCATCTCCACCCAATCTAAATATATCTGCATTATTATAAGTTGAAAATTTTAAAACTAATAATTTAGAAATTTTTATAAGTAAAGAATCTCCTATTTTATTTCCATAAATATCATTTATATTTTTAAAACCATCAATATTTATAAGTAAAATAGTTGGTTTAGATATATGATTTAATTTATGTTCCAATGCTTTTCTATTATATAAATCTGTTAATTGATCATAGGTTAAAGAGTGTTTTAATGATTCACTTGTAATTTGTAATGTATGATTCTTTTTCATATAGCTATATAATAAAAAAATCATCATACTAAAAGATAGTACAAAAATTATAAATAAAATTATAGCGAATCTATCTAGTGCTTTAAAATCTTTTAAAGCTAGTTGTGAAAATTGACTATTCATCTCTATCATAGAATCGTATATATTATTATGTAGTATGGCATCTACTGAATTAAGATAACTAGGATAGTTATTCATAAGAAAATTAGAATGAAGATTGAACTTTTTTATAAATTTCTGAATTTTTTTATCTTTAGAATCTGATTTTAGTAAAAACTCTTTTTTATCTAAATAATCTAAATCTTGGATTTTTTTTGCATTATAAAAATGTTTTAAAATATGATTGGCTTTTATTATAAGATGATTATCTTTTATATCTAAAAATTCACTGTTTTCTATATGTCTAGTTAAAAATAAAAGTGAATTTTTAATTCCCGCATTAAACATAAGATAATTTTCAATATTTTCTAAATTAATATCTACCTTTTTTTTTAAAGATATGAAATCTAAATCTATTTGTTTATATGTTGTATCTTTTAATAAAGTAGACTGACTTAGTGAGTTACATTCAGAAAGTAATTCATCAATCTTATCTTTGATTTTATCTTGATTTTGATAAATATAGATAGAATTTTCTAAAATAAGATAATTTAATTGAGATTGGTCTCGTTGCATATTATTTAGTAAAATTAAAAATTCTCTATGATTTTTAGTAAAATCTCTTTGTATGAGATAAAAATATATTAACGCTAATGAGGAAATAATACCTATTGTAAAAACTAAAAGTATAGAGCGAACTATTTTCATTTAGAATCCAATATTTTAGGTTTTTCACCCTCTAAAGTATTTAAAAATAGTGTCAAATCTTTTACTTCTTCATCTGATAGTTCAATTCCTAAATTATATTTTGCCATGGTTATAATTGCTTCTTTTAATGTTTTTGTGACTCCATCATGAAAATATGGAGCTGTTAAGTTTATATTTCTTAAAGTAGGTACTTTAAAAACATTATTATGAACTTTTTTATGAGTTATAGTTTCTCTATCTGGATATTTTTTTATAGATTTATATTTAAGAAATGTACCCATTCTTTGAAATGAATTTGAACCTATATTTATACCATTATGGCAAGTTATACATCCATATTGTTTAAAAAGTTTATAGCCATTTTTTTCTTTTTTAGTTAGAGTATCTTCACCCCTTAAAAATTTATCAAATTTTGAATTTGGTGTAGTTAAAGCTTTTTCAAATTCTACAATAGCATCAACAATATATCTATATTTAATTTTAGGTTCACCATAAATTTGTAGAAATTTTCTTTTATATTTTTTTAATTTATTGAACTTTTTTTCTAGCATTTTAGCATTCATATTATGCTCTACAGGATTATTTATAGGTCCATCTATTTGTTCATATAAATTATTGGCTCTTCCATTCCAAAATTGTTTAAAATTATATTTGGCATTAAAAACTGTTGGTGATTGTATATTGCCTTCTTTACCATTAAAGCCTATTGACACTCTGTTTGAATCTGCTCCACCATGTGAAACATCATGACAATTAACACAGGCTGTTGTATTGTCTTTAGATAATCTTGTATCAAAAAAAAGGGCTTTTCCAAGTATGGCTTTTTCAAGATTTATATGATTATGTAATGGAATAGGAGATATTGGTTCATTTCCATATAAATTGATAATGATAACTATTTGTAATATTAATTTTAACATTATTGATTTTAACATAATAACAATTAAAAAGCTTTTTTATAAAATAGTTTGAGTCCATTTTTAGCTTTATAGTCTAAATTGTAAGATATATATTTTAAATATTTAAGTATATTTTTATGAGAGATACCTGTTTTTTTAGAAGCATTTTCTAAGATATAGTACGGAATCTTAACATTTGACTTCAAAAATTCTTTTTCAATAGTTTTATATATCTTTTTATCTTTATGGTAGCAAAGTAGAGCGAAAACAAAAGGTAATTTATATTTATTATTCCACTCTTTAGCAAGGTCAATATGTGGTTTTTTTTCAAGAAAATATTTTAAAGCTTTATCTCCAATAACAACTTCACCATTAAGATTTAAAACATTGGCTAATACATTTGAAGTAGCAGATTCTATATCTTTTAAATTTTTATTATTTGGAATGAGAAGAACACTTAAAACCTCTTTTTTGGCAATAATACCTAGGTTTACATTTTTATATTTTCTAGCACTTATACTTGAAATAAAAGCAGAATCTACTTTTCTTGATATAAATTTATGGTTAATATTTGATGGAACACCTTTATAATAGTTCATACTCATCGCTTGTTGAGAGCTTTTTGTAAATCGTTTCATAAAAATATGAAAGGGAAGTAAATTAAGATATTCTATTTTTCCAAAAATCAAAAACTACTCCAAAATTATTTTTATAATATAATTATACATCACTAATCTTATATTTTTTTAATATTTTCTAAAGATTAGATATAATCACTCTAAGTAAAAAAAAAGGGGTTTGTTTTGGTAAGAATAGAGTTTTTAGGTCCAATACAAAAAGATACTTTAGAATTAGATATAAATAATTTAGCTCAATTAGCTACAAAGTTACAAGATGATAAAGAGATGAGTGAGTGGTTAGAAAATTGTGCTGTTGCTGTAAATGACACATTAGTCAGTTCATTAGATTTTGAATTAAAAGATGGAGATAAAGTATCTTTACTTCCTCCTGTTTGTGGTGGTTGATATGTTGAAAATTTATGATGGAGCTTTACCCGTTTCAGATGTACTAAAAGGGTGGTATGAGGAAGAATTTAAAAGTAATTATGGTGCTTATATCCCTTTTGTTGGAACTGTAAGAAGTGAAGATGGGATTGATGGTCTTAGTTTTGACATATATGAGCCTATTTTAGAATCTTGGTTTAAAGCTTGGCAAGAGAAAGCAAAAGCTAAAGGGGCAATTATAAAAATGGCTCATAGTCGTGGTGATGTTATGCTTCACGAATCGTCATATATCTCAGCAGTATTCTCACCAAAAAGAAGAGTAGCACTGGAGTTTATAGATGAGTTTGTAGAGGATTTTAAAGCATCTGCCCCAATTTGGAAGTATGACTTAAAAGATGGAAAAAGAATCTATGCTCTTGATAGGTCAACTGCTATAAAAGGTCACGGAATCTTAGGAGTTAAAAAATGAAACTACTATCTTATGAAACAAGTCAAAATATGTTAGAGCTTTTAGAGGTTAATAGCTTAAGATATGAGAGAGTTCCACTTAGTGAATCTTTGGGAAGAATTTTGTATGAAGATATTGTGGCTGTTTATAATGACCCACAATTTCCAACTGCTTCTATGGATGGTTATGCTGTTATTTATTCTGATTTAGATTTGGAATCCATTACGATTCTTGGAGATAATCCAGCAGGTAATGATGAGCAAAGGGTAGTAGAATCTGGAGAATGCATAAAAACATTCACAGGTTCAAAAATGCCATCTGGGGCAGATACTTTGATTCAGATAGAGAATGTAACTGTTGATGATAATAAAATTTATATAGATGAAAAAGTACCTTGTGGTTCATCTGTTCGCCCAATAGGTGAGGGTTATAAAAAAGGTGATGTTCTTATAGAAAAAGGTGTTAAGATAGGTTTTGCTGAGATTGGTGTTATGGCAGGATTGAATCAAGTTATGGTTAAGGTAGCCCTTAAACCAAGAGTTGCTGTTGTATCGACTGGAAGTGAGATTCTAGATTTAGGTGTAAATAGTACGAATCCTGCTCAAATAAGAAGCTCAAATAACTACACAATAGAAGCACTTTTCAAACAAGCTGGAGCAGAAGTTATTCAACTTGGAACTGTTGGTGATGATGAATCTGAGATTATGGAAACTTTTGAAAATGCTCTAAACTCAGCAGATATTGTAATTAGTACAGGTGGTGTTAGTGTTGGTGACTACGATTTTGTTAAAGATATAGTTCCTAGACTTGGTGCTGAGGTTATCTTTAAAGGTGTAGCTATAAAACCAGGTAGACATATAATGGTAGCACAAAAGGGGAGTAAGTTTATACTAGCTCTTCCAGGTTTTGCTTACTCTTCAACTGTTACTTCTATATTGTATGGTTTACCTTTAGTTGCAAAGTTTTTAGGTAGAAAAGAATCTTATAAAAAAGTTGAAGCTAAACTAAATGAAGATTTTACAAAAAGAAGTAAATTAACAGAGTTTACAGCTTGTAATGTTAAAGTAGTTGATGGTGAATATTTTGTTGATTTTAGTGATAAAAAGGTTGGTAGTTCAGCTATCTTAACAAATCTACTTAACTCTTCAGCATTGATGGTTACAGGTGAAGATGATGGTAATCTTGAAAAAGGTACTTTTGTAAATGTTATATTATTGGAGAGTTTTTAGATGAGAGCATTAAGTATAGATGTAGAGAATAAAGAGTTAAAAGAGATAAACATAGAGATTCAAGCAAATAGTGTTTACTCATTTTTTAGTTCTATATCTATTGATGATTTTCAAATTATAAATAAACATATAATTTACAGTGATGCTAATGCTTTAGAACAAAATAAAAAACCATATTTTATAGGTAGTCAGTTAGTTTTAGGTGATTCCCTTATCTTAGGTTATGAAAATATGGTAGATGGTGAGGCTACGATTCCATCTAATGAGTTAGAAACATTAATAAACTATGATGTTAGTGAGTTTTATGTTGATGCTCTTAATTTATTGTCAAAAACTGAAGTAAATATATATAGTATGTTTGAATTAGAACATAATGGTGAAAAGCTAGAGTTAAATTGTGAATGGTTGTTATATACATTTAATATAGCAGATGATAAAACTAAAAAATATTTTTTAGATGAACTTCAAAAAGTTATATTGTCTAAAGATAATGTTAAAGAGTTTATAGAAAAAATTTCAAAATTAGCCTTAAATGCTATCTCATAAGAGATTGGCATTTTAGTTTAGTTCGATTCTTAGTATGGGGATTAGTTCCATTTTTATAAGTTTTAATGTTTTTTCAAATGCTGAGAAGTTTTTTCCATCTGGGTCTTCATAACTTATATGAATCACTTTTGTATCTTTTGGAAAGATAGGGCAAGATTCTTTTGCATTATCACAAACTGTAACGACTAAGTCAAAATGGTTGTCTATAACTTTATCTAGTGTTTTAGAGTGGTACTCATCTCTCCAAGAGCCATCATTTTCTAAAACTTTTTTAGCATTTGGATTTACTTTCCCACTAGCTTTTACACCAGAACTCATAGCATCTACACCATCTATATATCTATTTATCACCGCTTCAGCAATTATGGAGCGACAACTATTTCCAGTACATAGTACCAATACTTTTTTTGACAAAATATCTCCTTTTTTAATCAAATAATGTTTTTTCAAGTGCTTTTACTTTGTAACTTCTTCTATGTATTTTACAATAACCATACTTTTTTATCATCTCTATATGTAGTTTTGTTCCATAACCTTTATGTTTTTCAAAATGGTATTCTGGATAAAGTTTAGATTCTTTTAAAATATCTCTATCGTGTGTAACTTTTGCCAAAATAGAAGCAGCACTAACTTCAGCTATTTTACCATCTGCTTTTATCATTGTTTGAATTTTATCAATCCCATAGTTTAAATTACCATCAAATAGATACTCTTTAGAATCAAGATTCTTTAGAATAGATTCTAAACCATTTTTTAAACACCAAGAGATTCCATTATTATCAATCTCTTGAGGTGTAAATTTAACTATATGGTAAGTAGAATCTTTTATGATTCTTTCATATAATGTTTCTCTTTTTTTCGCAGTGAGTTTTTTAGAATCGTTTAAACCATCTATATCTGAGTTTAAAATACAACCAGCCATAACTAAATCCCCAGCAAGTGGTCCACGACCAGCTTCATCTATACCACATAATATACCCATAAATTAATCTCCTAATGCCCATATATCAAATGGTAACATCTCAACTTTAGATATTGGGTGCGAGATGCTACCCTCTTTATTCATTGTAATAGCAGTAACTTTTTTAATTTGATAACTAAATATAAAAACTTCTATTTGCTCTATTTTTTTAAAAAGTGACCTTTCGTCTGTAAAAGGCATAGCTAAAATTATCTCTTCATTATTTGGAAGATAAAAATCTATACCATCATCATAGTAACATATTTGATTAGATTTTAAAAGCTCTAAAAATATCATATTTTCAAAAAGTCGCCCAAAATGTTTATCTATACTTAGTGCTGGTTTTAACGATATATCACATAAGTAGATTTTTTTTGTTGCTCTTGAGTGGTTTAATTTCTCTATTTGGTGTAAATAGTTTGTATCTATTAAGTATTCAAACGATTTGTAAAGTTTGTCTTTAGATATTTTTCTTATAGTTTTTAATCTTTCATATATGGTAAAAGCAGAAATCTTTTGAGAAATCATCTTTGCACATAAACATAATATATCAAATTCTATTGAACTCAAATTATTTTTAAATGTTTTTTGTATATATAAATTTCTTTCATCAGGATAAATCTTATGTATAGCAGGTAACCCACCAAGTTTTATGAAATGGTTTAAAGCATTAGAATCATATTTATGTTCATAAGCTAAAAACTCCTCATAATCTAAAGGATATAATTGAATAGTTGTTAAATTATCTATTTTGTAGTTGCTTATTGAGGTTATTATAATCTGTTTTATATCTATTAATTTAATAGTATCTATATAATTATCAAAAACTAAAATCTCTATTTTATGAGATATACAAAATCTTTCTAAGTTATTATTTAATTTATCTATATCGATTCTAATATCATTACAATTTATATATAGATAACTATTTTTTCTATTAGATGATAAATAATTTTTAACTAATTTAGTTTTTCCACTTTGTGTAATTCCATTTATTTGATAATTTTTATTGTCTAAATATATTTTTCTATCATTATATTTTTCAATATATATATCATTTTTGTAAAATTCTTCAAGTAATATTTCCATGATTATCCATTAATTTTATTGTTCGTATTTTATCACTTCCTTTCTTAAAGGAACTAAATTCTTAATTAGTTAAAATTAAAATCCCTAAAACCTTGAATCTTAGAGCATTTTAGAGTATAATTATGTTCCCTTAAAATAGTTAGGCAAGACCTAACGAGTTCTTTAGAAGGAAAAACATGGAAAAAATTCGTTTAAAATTGAAAGCTTACGATCATCGTGTATTAGATAGATCAGTAGCATCAATCGTTGAGGCTGTAAAGCGTACAGGTGCCGTAATTCGTGGTCCTATCCCTTTACCTACAAAAATTCGTAAATATACAGTACTTAAATCTGTTCACGTTAACAAAAAAGCTCGTGAGC
>Ga0256837_1000861_pt1 | contig 23001 bp, 29 predicted proteins | sample 4562384metaG_FD_185976 | JGI IMG/M metagenome (GOLD analysis project Ga0256837, IMG submission 185976) | Hydrothermal vent microbial communities from Guaymas Basin, Mexico - 4561-384 | ecosystem: Environmental > Aquatic > Marine > Hydrothermal vents | place: Mexico: Guaymas Basin | collected...
ATTGATAAACTCTATTCAAAAGATAAAGATACCACAAAATCAACTATTAAAAGCAACAAAGATAAGCTCAAAGGGAAAATAGCTCTATGTGTTGATGATAATAGTATAAATTTAAACTTTATGAAAGAGGTTTTAAAAGTAATTGGTATGGAATCAAAATTGGCTTTAAATGGAGAGAGTGCAATTGAGATTTATAAACAATATCACAGTACTATTGATATAATATTTATGGATGAAAATATGGATGGAATGAGTGGAACTGATACAATAGAAAAAATTCGTGAATTTGAAAAGAGAAATGGTTTAAAACCAGCTATTATTATAGGTTTAACTGGCGATACAAGAGAAGATACCATATCAAAAATGAAAAATTCAGGAGCTAATGATATATTGACTAAACCAATTAGATTAAATAGACTCATTGAGGTACTATCACAACAAATATAAAAACTTCTACCTAAGATAGCTCTTATTTAATATTTGGCAAATCTATACAGATTAATATAAGAATTATTAGATATGCTAAAATTAGATAATAGCTCCAATAGAAATAGGAGAATAATAATGAAAAGAGTCAATCATAAAGAGATTTTATTAAATTGTAAAGATAGACTACAAGAAAATCCTAAAGATTTAAAGCTAATAAATGAATGTTTGCAAGATATAAAAAAGTTTACTCCTGCCAATTTTATACAAATAGTAAAAGTATCTTTTGAAGATAATAGAGTGATACTTGAATTTAATAATCAAAAAAGAGTTATTGATACAAAAAAAACCAAAAACTCTATACTACTAGAGGCTATAAACAATAAACAAGCCCTAATAGCAAATAATTTAATTACTAGCTTTGTATATAATCCAAAAATAGATAACCTTATAGATAAAGATATAAAAGATTTAATGATAGTACCAATAATTGATACAGAACAAAATAATCTACTATTTATATTATGGATAGCTACTTCTCATGAAAATATATATCAATTTATACAAGATGATTTGGATAAAGTAAGAGAAGAGATCTCAATATTGACAGAGTTATTTAAAGATTTATCATCAAATAGCGAGATAAAAAAATTAAAAAATATAATAAAAGAGTATAAAAAAAAAGAAGAAAGACACAAAGAGTTATCTAACAAAAAAGATTTATACTTTTCATCAATAATCCATGATATAAGAACACCAATGAATGCAATCATAGGATTTTTAGATATTTTGCTACTAAAAGAGGATGATGAGACCAAAAAAGAGTATATACAATCTGCTCTAAAGAGCAGTGAGAATATGATAACTCTAATCAATGATGCTCTTGATTTATCAAAACTTGCAAGTGGTAAAATGAATATAGAAAAGATTGAATTTGCTCCATTTCAAGAGCTTAGTGATAGTGCTAAAATATTTGCAAATTCAGCTATAAAAAAAGACATATGCTTTAGTGCCTATATAGACCCTACTATTCCAAAAAAAATCATATCAGATCCTCTTAGAATCAAACAAATTATAAATAATCTACTGAGCAATGCTCTAAAATTTACTCCACCAAAAGGCTCTATTACACTTGAAATTATTTATGATGAAAAGATTGATGGTATGACAATCAGTGTAACAGATACTGGTAAGGGTATATCAAAAGAGCGTCAAAAGAAGATATTCTCTCCATATGAGCAAGAGGATAATTCTACTGCTAGAGAGTATGGTGGTACTGGACTTGGACTTAGTATATCTATGCAACTTGCAATACTACTTGGTGGTAAGTTGGAGCTAGAAAGCCAAGAGGGAAAAGGGAGTAAATTCTACTTTACTATTCCTTGTAATACTCCTCCTCTTACTCCTATATCTTATGAAGCCAACTCAATAGTACTCAATAAATTTGCAATATTAAATAGAGGTGAATGTAAAAATTTGATAAATAGTACAAAAGAGTATATAGAGTATTTAGCAGAAGATTCTATAGAGATAGATTCACTTGATAATATCAAAAGTGTATCATTTGATACATTAGTAGTATATGCAAATGAAGCTATAAATCACAAAAGCTTAATAGAAGAGTTGATAGATAAAGATAAAAAGATTATTGTAATAGGTTGTGATAATATAAAAGATAGATGTATATTTGATAAAAATACTACAAAATTAACATCTCCTATACTTCCAGAAAATATATTCAAAGCTATTGATAAACTCTATTCAAAAGATAAAGATACCACAAAATCAACTATTAAAAGCAACAAAGATAAGCTCAAAGGGAAAATAGCTCTATGTGTTGATGATGATATACTCAATATAGACTTTATGAAAGAGATATTAAAGTTATTGGGAATAGAAGCTATTCTTGCATCCAATGGAAAACAAGCCATAGAGATTTATAAAGATAAATATAGCTTGATTGATATAATATTTATGGATAAAAATATGGACAATTACTCAGCTGGTATAGAGGCTACAAAAAATATTAGAGAGTTTGAAAACTCTAATCATATAACACCTGTTAAAATAGTTGGATTAACTGGTGAAAGTAGAGCAGAATTAATCAAACCATTTAAAGAAGCAGGTATAGATGTAGTATTAACTAAACCAATTCGAATTAATGAACTCATAGATACTATTACACAATTAATCTAAAGTGTTGCTATATACACATTTGTGTATAAGCAAAACACCTCACTACTATGATAGTTGTTTGACAGCTTTTTCAAGTATTTTCTTAAGCTCCATCTTTGCAAGTGCTACACTACCATCTTTTTTAAAGATTGCAAAAGCATGTAAATGCACTCTACTATCTTCACCAGAACATAACATTATAACAGTAGCCTTATCAAGCTCCACTTCAACAGCATCAGATGAGCCAAGATTCAGCTTTTTGCCAAGAGTATGCAAATTTCTAAAAGCATCATTAAATGTCAAAGATGCTTCTTCTAAACTCCCTCCTACTTTTGCTGTATCAGTTACAAGCAATTCACCTGTATAGTTGCTAATAGCTGCCCCTAAATAACCTGTAATTCCTCTCAAGTCTTCCAAAATACTCTCATCCATTTCACACTCCTAAATAAAATATTTGAATTGATATTGTAAAAAGATTTTGATATTTATTATGCAACCTGTATTGCATTTAATAGTTATAAATAGTAATTTAAACTATTTTGAAGTGCATATAAAATATTTTAAAATAACTACTCTAATATTTAAATATGCACTTCTATCTATTATGCAAGACTATCTACAGCCTTTTCTAGTATTTTTCTAAGCTCCATCTTTGCAAGTGCTACACTACCATCTTTTTTGAAGATTGCAAAAGCGTGTAGATGTACTCTACTATCTTCACCAGAACATAGCATTACAACTGTAGCTTTCTCAAGTTCTACCTCTACTGCATGAGCTGCTCCAAGATTTAGCTTTTTGCCAATTGCATGTAGATTTCTAAAAGCATCATTAAATGTCAAAGATGCCTCTTCTAAGCTTCCACCTACTTTTGCACTATCAGTAATAAGCAATTCACCTGTATAGTTACTAATAGCAGATCCCAAATAACCCGTAATTCCCCTCAAATCATCCAAAATAGTTTCATCCATTCCACACTCCTTATATATTTAGTATCGATAAGATTATATATCTTTGTTAAAGCTATGTCAAGCAACACACAAGTTATTTTTATTGATTTGCAATATAAATATTCAAACTATTCACCAAAGACTCTATCAAAAATTTTATCCACATTTTTGGTGTAATACTCATAATTAAAACACTCTCTAATTTGTTCTTCAGATAGTTTGGATCTTAGCTCTTCATCAGATAACAAATACTGCAAAAACAGACTCTCACCATTTTCATTTGTTGTTGGTTTACCCTGCTGTATCTCTTCCCACACCTTCATAGCATTTCTTTGTACTATTTTATATGCATCTTCACGGCTGACTCCTGCTTTTGGCAACTCCAAAAGGACTCTTTGGCTAAATACAAGACCACCTGTTAGATTTAAATTTTTCATCATATTCTCAGGCATTACAGTAAGATTTGCTATTACATTGTTGAATCTATGCAACATAAAATCACTGGTTATAAAACTATCTGGTAACCAAAATCTCTCTGTAGAGCTATGAGATATATCTCTTTCGTGCCACAAAGCTACATTCTCCATAGCAGGTATTACATAAGCTCTGATAATTCTAGCAAGTCCTGTAATATTCTCTGTGAGGATAGGATTTCTTTTGTGTGGCATAGCAGAGCTTCCCTTTTGACCCTTGGCAAAATACTCCTCAGCTTCATAAACTTCTGTCCTTTGCCAGTGTCTAACCTGTACTGCAAACTTCTCTATACTACTGGCCATTAAAGCCAAAGCTGAAGCGAGTCTTGCATATCTATCTCTTTGGATTACCTGATTTGATACTGGAGCTGGTTTTAGACCCAACTCTTTACACGCTATCTCTTCAAGTTCTAGTGGTGCATGTGCAAAATTACCCATAGCTCCACTGATTTGACCTACTGATATAACCTCTAGTGTATCTTTTAAATTCTCCAAATGACGACGCATCTCATCATACCATACAGCAAGAACCAAACCAAATGTAATAGGCTCTCCGTGTATTCCGTGACTTCTTCCGACCATCAGGGTATATTTATGCTCAAAAGCTCTCTTTTTGATAGACTCCATTACCATCTCTACATCTTTGATGATAAGCTCCAAAGAGTCTCTCATCTGCAAGGCTACAGCAGTATCAACAGTATCAGAACTTGTCATACCATAATGAAACCATCTACTCTCTTCACCAAGACTCTCTGCAACACTTGTAGTAAATGCTATAAGATCATGTCTTGTGACTGCTTCTATCTCATCAATTCTTTTTACACTGAATTTTGCATTCTCTACTATCTTTTTGGCATCTTCATCTGGAATCAAACCAAGCTTGTTCCAAGCTTTTACTACTGCCTTTTCTACCTCTAACCAAGCAGCATATCTAGCCTCTTGAGTCCACTTTTGCTTCATCTCTTCTCTTGCATATCTCTCTACCATATAGTACCTTTATGTATATAATTTGTTATTATTCTACTAAAATCTCTGTTAAGGATTGATATGCCATTTGTAAAAGATGAGTTTTTCATAAAAGAGCCAATACCGGCATTTGTTATGCTGATGCAAAAATATGGAATAACTCAAAGCGAGGCTCAAAGAATAATAGATAGAGGCAGAATACTGGTAGAGGGTCAAAGATTGGCAGATAAAGCAGTAGAGATTAGTGGTTTTACTGAAGTTGTAATTTTTAGAGCAATAGCAAAAGGTATTGAGCCTATATTTAAAACTCCTGACTTTATGGTATTTGACAAGCCAAGTGGAGTACTTGTACACCCAAGAAAGATGGATACACCCCACTCTATGCTTGATGAAGTAAGATACTATGGAGGCAAAAAGGCAAACTCTACACATAGAATAGACAAAGAGACCTCTGGATTGCTTTTAGCTAGTATTCACAAAGATGCAGAGAAGTTTTTAAAGTGTGCATTTGAGACCAAAGATATACAAAAGGGTTACAGAGCCTGGGTAAGAGGCAGAATAGATAATGAGTTTGTTGTAAAAGAGTCCATCATAGTAAATGATGACTACAGCAATATCAAACATAAAGTTTTTATAAATAATCAAGGTAAAAAGGCTCAAACAGAGTATAAACCTATACTATATAACAGTGAATATGATGCTACTTTGTTGGAGTGTATTCCATATACAGGCAGAACTCATCAAATAAGAATTCATTTGTTTCATGTGAAACATCCTATATTGGGAGATCCCTTATATGGAACAAGTTATGAAATAGCCGAAGCTTATTTAGAACAAAGATTATCACCAGAAGATAGATTAAGATATACCGGAGCCAAAAGATTGATGCTACATGCATACAGCTTGAGTTTTGAGTATAGAAATAGATTCTTTTTAACTAGTAGAGATGATTTTAACAGATGTAATGATCTGGCACAAAAAAGTATTAGAGACAATAATATATATGATGGATACAAAAGACTAACTAATGTTATACAGATATAATTTTATTGTCCAATACCAAAAGCTACAAAAGTAGCATATACATATTTTTAAAAACAGATATAATTATAGAGCTAGATAAATTAATCAAAAGGATAAAAAATGGCAGTTGTAGGATATACAAGATTAAAAGAGATTTTCAGAAAGGGTGCAGGACTTGATATAGCAAAAGGTCATGCCAAAGATATTACAGATATTGTTGAACAAAAGCTATATGATTTACTTTTGGCTGGTGAAAGAAATGCAAAATATAATGATAGAGATGTAATTTGGATGTGCGATATACCATTGACAAATGGTACAGAAAAGACAATAGATGAATTTAAAAAGCTAGAAGAAGAGATAGATGTCAAAGATGTTGTAGAAATGTTGACAAAGTATCCGGCTACTATGACTCTTGAGAGTGTATTAGAAGAGAGATTGCCAGAGATTACTGGTGGATTGATATTAACTCTTGCAAAAACAATCAAAGTACTAGATCCAAAAGACAGAACAGTTGATCATGAGTCAATTAACAGAGCAAAAGAGATTTTGGATTTGACAATGTAAAAAAGAGGCTTTAGGCATAAAGCCTAAGGCTTTTGGTTTTTAATTCTCTTCATATACTCAATTAGCTCTTTTTTGTCTATATTCAATATTTTTAGCTACTGCTTCTATATCAAGATTAAAATCTTTTATCATAATCACTGCATTTTTGAGATTTGTCTGCATTGCACCTTTGCTTATACCTTTTTTTTTCATACCCTATCTCATAGCTTGGAAGTTTCTCTAACTCTACTGTTCTTAACATCTCTTCTGCCTCCTTTACTTTGGATTCTAAATCTCTACTGCTTGAGAGTGTCTCTATCATTAGCATATATTTACCAAATCTGTGTAAATCATTATTTGTCAACTCTTTTAATCTCTTTATGATATATATCAGTAAATCCAACTCATCTTTATCTCCAAAGTCACACAATATACTCAATACCAATGCTTCTGGAGTATCCAACTCTATCAGTTTTTGACAATCGATTTGGTGCATATCTATTAGATTATATGGTTATTGCTTTTATAATCTCTTTGGTACTTATATCTTTTTTCATAAATCTATTTTAGCATAAACAAATGAGCTTATATTTTATGCTACAAAACACAAAGCCAAAAGCTTTATGTTTTTTACTTCAATATAGGACCACAAGCTATTCCTCTTTCGTAAATTTTTATCTTTTTAATAATATCTTTTTTATCTGTCAAGATAATCAATATACATCTGGTTGCCTGATCATCTCCTCCTCTTGTAGTAGAAAATCCCATGGCATCAGATTTATAGTAGTGCAGTGTATTACCATTTGGCAGTTTCTCTCTACGGATAGCAGAACCGGCATCCATTTCAAATTTCATAAATCTTTTACCAATATAACTACTCTTTGCAGGTTGAGACTCTCTCATCATCTGTTGCAAAGATTTAGCTTCAAGCAGTATCAAAGATACAAGCAACATTGATATAACAACTTTTTTCATCATCTATACTCCTTTATTTATCGTCATTTTTTACAACCATAACAAATCCTATCACACCAACAATAACAACCAATCCTATAATTCCATACAGTACTGCATCCATTACTGTCATACCCTACTCCTCTAAATTCTGTTCTCTAAGCTGACCACAAGCAGCTGATATATCCAAACCTTTGGATTCTCTAATAGTACAAAGTACACCTTTTGAGAGCAGATACTCTTGGAATTTTCTCATATCTTTTGGATCTGGTCTTTTGAAGTTAGTTCTGGGATATGGATTGAAATATATTAGATTAACTTTTGCTTTTATGCCATTTAGCAACTTTACAAGCTTTTTTGCCGAAGATATATCATCATTTACATCTTTGATTACCAGATATTCAAACAGTACCTTTTTTCTCTGGTTTACAGGAAAATTTTTGACTGCATCTATAATAGAGGCTATATTATAAGCTTTGTTTATTGGCATCAATTGTTCTCTGAGTTCATCATCAACTGCATGGAGTGATATTGCCAGATTTATACCTAAATCCAACTCTCCAAGCTTCTTTATCTTTGAACTGAGTCCAGAGGTTGATATTGTCTGTCTATTTGGAGATATACTCATACCATCCAAATCAGAAAATATCTTTACAGCTTTGGCAACACTCTCAAGATTGTCAAGTGGTTCACCCATACCCATATAGACCAAATTTACTCTGTGATTTGAAGGGATATTATTATCTTTGTAAATTTCAAGTACTTGTGATACTATCTCACCGGCACTTAGATCTCTAATAAATCCTCCCTTGGCTGTCAAACAAAAGCTACACCCTACTTTACAACCAACCTGAGAAGATATACAGACTGTATATCGTTTATGATGCTTGATAGCTCCATCTTCATGATATTGTGTATCTCTCATTAGGAGTAAAACAGCTTCTACTGTATGCATATCATACATTTGAAACAGATATTTAATACTACCATCACTGCTGACTTGCTTTGAAACCATCTTTAGAGGTATCAGGGTAAACTCCTCTTCAAGTTCACTTCTTAGAGATTTTGGAATATTTTCCATATCCAAAAAACTCTCTACTCTTTTATGATATACCCAATTGTATATCTGTTTGGCTCTAAATGATGGTTTTATCATATCTGCCAGTTCATCTTTGGTATAATCTTGAACTATCTTCTTCATTTAACTCTTCCCTACTCTTTGTTTGATATACTTTTCTAATATATTCATAGCTTCTAATCTATTATTCATAAACTCTTTGTGAGCTTCACTGTTACAATAGTTTGTAATACAAAATATACCCCCCACTGGAATATTAAACTCTTTTGCTACTGCCATTACAGAAAAAAACTCCATATTCTCTATATCTATATTATGCTCTAAATATCTCTTTGATACCTCTTTGCTGGTTGTAATATAGTTTGATGAATTGACAATTGTTTCATGTGAAACATCACCTTCATATACACTTATCATATTGTCAATTGGTGTATATGAGTTGCCAAAAAGCAAAGAGTGTTCTACATTACACGCACTCTTTGATTCAACAATTTCAAGTAAATCTACTCTACCATAACTACCAGCAGTTCCTACAAAGAGTAGAAATTCAGGAGAACTCATCATCACCAATCTTGTCAAATTAATTGCAGATGATTGCAAACCTACTCCAATAGGTTGTGCAAAACTAAACTGTTCTATATCTCCAGCACACACTATCATAACTCTAACCTTACAGGAATCCCCTCATCTTTGAGGTATCTTTTGAGATCCATTATGTCTATCTCTTTGAAGTGAAATATAGAAGCTGCCAACGCTGCATCTGCTTTGCCTATAGTAAAAGCATCTTTGATATGCTCCATGGTACCAGCTCCTCCACTAGCTATTATTGGTATAGGAGCAACTTCACCTATTTTGGCATTCAATTTATTATCAAATCCAGCTTTTGTACCATCAGCATCCATTGATGTTACCAGTAATTCCCCCGCACCTCTATTGTAAGCCTCTCTTGCCCACTCTATAGCATCAATGCCTGTATCTCTTCTGCCACCATGAGTAAATATATGCCATCTATTCTTAGCTACTCTCTTGGCATCAATTGCCACAACTATACATTGAGAACCAAATCTGTTTGCACCTTCGGTAATAAACTCCGGTCTTGCAATCGCAGCAGAATTTATACTAACTTTGTCACAACCTGCATCTAACAATCTATAAATATCTTCTAGTTCTCTTATGCCACCTCCTACTGTAAGAGGAATAAATACATCTTTGGCAACTGCTTTTACAACATCTACAATAGTTCCCCTACCCTCATGTGTAGCTGTAATATCCAAAAATGTAATCTCATCAGCACCCTCTTCATTATATCTTCTAGCTACCTCTACAGGATCTCCAGCATCAATCAAATCTACAAAATTAACACCCTTTACAACTCTACCATTATCTACATCCAAACAAGGTATTATTCTCTTTGCAAAATAGTCCATTGTTTTTAATACTCCAAAATTAATCTGACCAACAGGTTAATATATTATATACCGAAATATACAACCAAAGCTTATAGCAGTAATTAATGCTTGAGTCTAAAAGCTTTGAAGTCAGTAGTTCATACAAAAAGAATAAAACCACTCAACAAAGAGTTTAATTGTTTCATGTGAAACATTGCCAATAACTCTTTTATGTGATAAACTTACACCACAAAAATAGAAAAGAAAACTTGAGTCTATCGTATAAACGAGATTTAATTGAATTTATAGTAGAATGGAAAAGATTTGATGGATGCCAATAAAATAGCAACAAAAAAATATGGTCAAAATTTTTTACAAGACACTCTCTATATAGACAAAATCATCCAATCGATGCCCGAAGATAATCTGCCAGTAGCAGAGATCGGGCCTGGATTAGGTGATTTAACCAGACAGCTCTTGAGAGCGAAGCATGTTAGGGCGTTTGAGATTGACACAAGGTTGTGTGGATATCTGCAGGAGCAATTTTGTAGTGAAATTGAAGAGCAGAGGTTAGAGTTGGTCTGCAATGATGTAATGCATGAGTGGAGTGATAAAAATCTGCTGAAGCAAAAATACCACTTAGTAGCCAATCTACCCTACTATATAGCTACCAACCTGATAATAAAAGCACTGCATGATACCAACTGTTGTTCTATAACAACTATGGTGCAACTGGAGGTTGCACAGAAGTTTTCAGCCAAAAATGGTAAGAAGAACTTCTCTGCACTGTCAGTTTTGGCACAAAGTTGTGGAGAGGCTGAAATACTCTTTGAAGTACCCCCCTATGCCTTTACTCCACCACCAAAAGTGGTATCGGCAGTATTGTCAATTCGCAAAAGTGGTTCATTAGATGATTTAGGATTTGAGAGATTTTTAAAAGAAGCTTTCAAACAACCAAGAAAAAAGCTTATTAAAAATTTATCTGGTATATATGACAAACAGAAGCTACTTTATCTATTTGAACTACTCTCTTTAGACCCAAATGCTCGTCCTCATGAAGTTGTAACATCTGTATATCATCGACTATATAATGAATTGACAAAGGAAGTAACAGATGGAGAACAACAACACACCACAACAGAACTCAAATCAACAAAGTGAGAGCAATCATAACAGAAACAGACAACAAAACAACAATAGACGAAAACCACAACAGTATAATAATAGAAATTCTCAACAAAAAAATAGTAATCAAAATAGACAAAATTCAAAACCAAATAGAAACAGTAGCAGAGCTAGAAGACCAAAGATAGATACAACCATTCCAAATGATATGAAGAGTGCCATTTTGGAAAATGAGAGAATACAACAAGAGAGAATGGCACCATGGAGACAATTGGAAGTATCAAGCAAAGGCAGACTCAGATTTACACCACTTGGTGGATTAGGTGAAATAGGTGGAAATATAGCTGTACTTGAGAGTGAAAATAGTGCCATTATTATAGATGTTGGTATGAGCTTTCCTGATGAAACTATGCATGGGGTGGATATACTTGTACCAGACTTTACATATCTACACCAAATCAAAGATAAAATCAAAGGTATAGTAATCACTCATGCCCATGAAGATCACATTGGGGCAACTCCATATCTGTTTAAAGAGTTGAAATTCCCTATATATGGTACACCTTTGGCTCTTGCTATGATTGGCAACAAATTTGATGAGCATGGTTTACAGGCTGATAAAAAACTATTTAGATATATAGTCAAAAGAAGACAGTATAATATTGGTGATTTTAAAATAGAGTGGATTCATATGACTCACTCAATAGTTGATTCATGCTCACTAGCAATTGAGACACCAGTAGGCACACTAATTCATACAGCAGATTTCAAAATAGATCACACTCCAATAGATGGATATACTGCTGATCTTCACAGATTTGCATATTATGGAGCAAAAGGGGTATTGTGTCTATTTTCAGACTCAACTAATTCACACTCTCCAGGATTTACAAAAAGTGAATCAGTAGTGGGAGAGACATTTGATAGATTGTTTGAAAAAGCAAACGGAAGAGTCATTATGTCAACATTCTCTTCAAATGTACATAGAATATTTCAAGCTATGGATAGAGGTGTAAAGCATGGCAGAAAGATATGTGTAATTGGTCGTTCTATGGAGAGAAATATAGAGACAACCAGAAGACTTGGATATATAGATATAGATGACAGACACTTTATAGATGCTCACGAAGTAAACAGATACAAAGATGATGAGATACTGGTTGTTACAACAGGTTCTCAGGGTGAAACTATGGCAGCACTCTCACGGATGGCTACAGATGAACATAGACATATCAAACTAAAGCCAACAGATACAGTAATAATATCAGCTAGTGCAATTCCTGGTAATGAAGCTTCTGTATCAAAGCTTATGAATCTGCTTCTAAAAGCAGGTGTTACAGTAAGATACAAAGAGTTTAGTGATATTCATGTATCAGGACACGCATCACAAGAGGAGCAAAAACTCATTATCAGACTTGTACAACCAAAGTTCTTTTTACCTGTTCATGGGGAGTTCAACCATATAACAGCCCATGCAAAAACTGCCATAAAGTGTGGAGTAGATGAGAGAAATATACTACTAATGAGTGATGGTGATCAGATAGAGATAACTCCTAAATATATCAAAAAGGTTCGTACAGTAAAAGCAGGAAAGAGGTATATTGACAACCAAAACAATAAAGAGATATATGCAGATGTAGTTGATGACAGACAAAAATTATCAACAGAAGGTATTGTAAATATAGTTCTTAAAGTATCAATTCAAACTGGCAGAATGGATGGTAAACCAGTAGTTATGTCTTATGGTCTTGTTCCAGACAAAGAGGATAAAAGATTCTCAACTGAAGTAGAAAAGATGATAGAGCAGTATTTGGTAAATGAAAAGATTGAGCAAGGAACAAGTAACAAAGTAATTGAAGACAATATCAGAGGGCTTGTTAGAAAGTATATAATAAGACACTATAAAAAGTATCCAATAATCATACCTACTGTATTTTTGGTGTAATAATGGTAGATGATATAACTATAGCCAAAGAGACACTTGAGCTTGAAGCAAATGCCCTACTCCAAGCAAAAGAGAGATTAGACAACTCATTTAAAGAGGCTGTTGATACAATACTCTCAATAGAGGGCAAACTGATTGTAACTGGTATTGGCAAATCCGGATTAGTTGGTGCAAAGATAGCTGCCACACTTGCTAGTACAGGAACAAGTAGTTTCTTTTTGCATCCAAGTGAAGCTTTGCATGGTGATTTGGGTATGATTGACAAAAGAGATGGAGTACTTGCAATAAGCTATAGTGGTGAATCTCAAGAGTTGTCAAATATACTGCCTCATATAAAGAGATTTGATATACCACTACTTGCTATGACAGCTCAAAAATCATCTACACTTGCAAGATATGCAGATACAGTACTGGATATATCTATCAATAAAGAGGCTTGTCCTTTGGGTGTAGCACCAACAGCCAGTACAACTTTGACTATGGCAATGGGTGATGCACTTGCTGTTACTCTAATGAAAAGAAAAGATTTCAAAAGGGAGGATTTTGCATCATTTCACCCTGGCGGATCTTTGGGTAGAAAACTCTTTATAAAAATATCTGATTTGATGAGAAAAGAGAATCTGCCTATAGTCAAAGTAGATACTCCCCTAAGAGAGGCTATAATTACTATGAATGAGGGTAAATTGGGGAACCTTATGATAGTAGATGATAGTAACAAGCTTGTTGCAGTGATGAGTGATGGGGATCTAAGAAGAGCTTTAATGCAAAAGGATTTTGATATGCAAAGAAGTGTTATTGATTTTGCTACCAAAAATCCTTTGGCAATTGATAATACTAGATTACTTGCTTCTGAAGCATTAGCCTTGATTGAATCAAAACAGATTCAAATGATTCCTATAATTGATAAAAACAGATATATAACAGGTGTTGTGCATATACATGACTTGGTAAAAGCTGGTATAAAGTCGGAGCAGTAGTATGAGACTAAACAAATATATTTCACACAATACAAAATATTCACGCCGAGAAGCTGACAAACTAATTGAAGATGGTGCCATAAAGATAAACAGACAACCTGTCAAAGATTTTGGTTATCAGGTAAAAGATGGCGATAGAGTATCAATAAACGGCAAAGTTATTCACCCAAAAAAAAGAGGTGAAGTTACCATGGTAGTATTTAACAAACCTCGTGGAGTACTTGTAACCAAAAAAGATGACAGAGGCAGAGCTACAATATATCACAAACTACCTGGCAAATTTAGACACTTTATACCAATAGGCAGACTCGATTATGCATCTGAGGGGCTACTCTTGCTTACAGACAATCCTGAAGTTGCCGATATTATGATGCGTAGCAATCTGCCTCGTACATACAATATCAAAATAGATAAGCCTATTACCCAAGAGATGATAGATGCTATGAAGAGTGGATTAGAGTTAGAAGATGCCTCAAAAGGGGCTCATGAATTAAGTGATGTAAAGAGTATGAAGTTTGCACCATTTACAGAATTTGTACTAAGAGGTGTTACAGGAGGCTATACAAAGCTTCGCGTTACAATAACAGAGGGTAAAAATAGAGAACTTAGAAGATTTTTTGCACACTTTGGAGCCAATGTAGTAGATCTAAAAAGGGTGGGATATGGTGATATAGAGTTAAACAACCTACCAACAGGCAAGACAAGATACTATACACAGCAAGAGTATGATGCTCTACACCAATTTTTGAAGGAGGAGAGGAAAAATGATAAAAATAGAGTTAAAAAGTAACTACACAAGTGAAATGATAGATATTACAGAAAAAGTTTCAGAAGAGGTAATGAAGCTGGGTATTAGAGATGGTCTTTGTACAGTATTTTCTCCACATACAACAAGCTCTATAGTCTTATTTGAAAAGACTGATCCAAAACTAAGGAGAGATTTTTTAGCTTCTCTTAGTAGAATAGCACCAGCAGAATTAAATTATGAAAGTGAGGGGGATAATACTCCAGCACATATCAAATCTACTCTGTGTGGACCTCGTATAGTGGTACCAGTAAAAGATGGACAACTATTTTTAGGACCATGGCAGGCGATATTTTTTTGTGAATTTGATGGACCAAGAGATAGAGAGTATTATGTGCAAGTGATCCAATAGAGTATGGAATTGAGCCAAAAGTATCATCCTATCAATATAGATGATATAGTAGGACAAAAACATCTACTTGACATAGATGCACCATTTAGAAAACTATTAAAAAACAATGCCTTACCCCACTCACTCTTTTTTGGACCACCTGGGTGTGGTAAAACAACTCTTGCCAGAATTATAGCAAAAGAGTTAAATAGACCCTTTTACCAATTCAATGCAACCACCATAAAGATTGATGAAATTAGAAAGATATTTACCCAATACAGATCTTCACTCATAAAACCAATTATATTTATAGATGAAACACACCGCCTCTCAAAACCACAACAAGAAGTTCTGTTACCACATATGGAGAATAGTAACATTTTGATATTGGGAGCTTCTACATCAAATCCATACTATGCACTTACCCCTGCTATTCGTTCTCGTTCAATGCTGTTTGAACTACTAGCAATATCAAATCAGGATATGCAAAAACTACTCAACAAAATAGTACAAAATGAGGATATCTATATAGAAGAGTTGGCAAAAGAGTACCTGATAAAATCAAGTAGTGGTGATGTAAGAGCAATGCTGCAACTACTTCAAAGTGCTACTATTGTATCAAACAGAGTTACTGTAGATATACTCAAATCACTTAGACCACAGCCAATCAGTGCAGGTTCAAATAATACAAACAGCCATTATGAACTAATATCTGCACTCATTAAAAGCATCAGAGGCAGTGATATAGATGCCTCTGTATATTGGCTTGCAAGAGTTATAGAAGATGCAGAACCTCCAGAATTTATAGCCAGAAGATTGGCAATATTGGCTTCTGAAGATATAGGCAACGCCAATCCAAATGCACTCAATTTAGCCTCATCTACACTAAATATTGTCTCAAATATAGGTTATCCAGAAGCTAGAATCCCTTTGGCACAATTAGTTATATATCTAGCCTCTTCACCCAAATCAAATAGTGCATATCAAGCTATAAACAAAGCCCAAGATATGATTAGAGACGGAGTTATATACAGTGTGCCACAGCATCTGAAAAATCACTCCAAAGAGTATCTGTATCCACATGATTTTGGAGGTTGGATAATACAAGAGTATCTACCCTGCTCTATTTCACAAATTTATAAGAGTAAAAAGATGGGATTTGAAAAGATTTTAGATGAATGGATAGAGAAGATAAAAAAGAGTAGAGATTGAGAGTAATCTCCATCTCTACTAATCAAGATTGGATATCATCTCCTGAGCTTTTAGTGAATCTATACTGCCAGATAGATAATCTGATTCAACTTCATCAAGTTTTCTTAATAGATATTCTCTAAATTTACCCTCTCTTACTTTCAATTTTATCTGATCCCTCATATAGTTGAAGTTTGGAAACAAAGAGAGTACTTTATCCTTGACACTACTTTGTATCCAGACACTCTTTGCCTGTTCTAAAGGCATATTGTTTAGATCTAATATCTCAGAACCAGTTGCATCTTTTGTATAAAATCTCTTCATATCATCATCTGTAATTTGAGTAGCATAACCATTATTTCCTGCTGGTACAATACTGGCTAACTGCTCTCCTTGATTAACATTTGATATGAAATTTACTATCAGATACAAAAAACCTACACCAACACCACCAATAATTAAAATATTTTTTATCATAGAAGTAACCCTTTGTATATCAAAAAATGGTTGCAATTCACAAGATGAATGATCATTCACTACAATTAAAATTACACTACAGATGGGTTGATTATATCAAATTTTACAGTATAAACAGCATAATATAGATAGCAATTATTAAAATTGTTATAAAAACTTTACAATTTAGGAGCATACAGATATACAAATATATTGCATATCTGTATTATATTAATCCTTTCTTTGAATAAACTTCCCACAACCTTTATCAGGTGTACCTCCAAAGCTTTTAATCTCTCTTGCTGTGCCATCTTGAGCAATTTTGGCTCTATTGCACTCTGGATTTTTTATACAACTCTCATTTTTACATCCTACATCTTCAGGTACAGACATAAAAGACCCCTTTTGGATAAAATTTCAAAGCGATTATATCACAAAGGGGATAATTTGATAGATGTTTTTATATCAATTGGGGGTATATATCTGTTTATACTGCTTGGATTTATTGGTAAAAAGTATTTCAAAGAGAAAATTGATGAAAAGAGTATAGTTCTTATATCTATATATTTACTTCAACCTATGCTTGTATTTTGGGGACTCACATCAAGACCTATTGATTCTACTATCAAAGAGGCTCCTGTACTCTTTTTGATAGCTATATTTATACTGCTTGTTATATCTTTGATTCTTGCTACACTCTATTTTGATGATAAAAAGAGTCGTTCAATAGCTATTGTAGGTTCAATTGTCGGAAATACCGGCAATCTTGGAATACCACTTGGCATTGCTCTTTTTGGTGAAGAGTCTATAATATATACAAGCATCATAAATTTGGTAAATGTATTTATTGTATATACAATAGGTGTATATTTTTATTCAAGGGGTAATTTTAGTATAGTTGAATCTATCAAAAATATATTTAAACTTCCTGCAATATGGTTTGGAGTATTTGCCATACTGTTTAATCTGTTTGGATTTAATCTGCCACACTCTCTACTCTTGCCTCTTAAAATGGGAGCTTATGCCACTATGGTTTTGCAATTAATGATATTTGGTATATATTTAGCTACTGTAAAGATTTCCAATATAGACAAGAGACTGGTTACTTTTACAATAATATTTAAGTTTATAATTACACCTATTATAGCTATAGTTTTACTATATACCATAAATAGTGTACCAATAGTATATAATGTAGTCATACTGGAACTTCTTGTACCTTTAGCTGTAATGAATGTAAATCTAGCAGCATTGTATGATTGTAAACCAGAACAGGTAGCATTTTTGACATTTGCAACATCTTTTATCTTTTTGGTATATCTATTTATGATGGTCAAATGGATATTTTTAGTATAAAAAAAGATTGGCTTTTTATAGAGTCAATCTACTTTTTTTCTTTAATTTATTTATCTCTTTGGTTGACATTTTAGCAAATCTTACCAAATCATCACTACTCTTTACAAAATGGGGTATATTATTTAGTGATTTTTGAAATATCTTTGATGTAGCTAGTGCATCACTGTATGCTCTATGGTGGCTTTGCAATCCCAAATTTAGGGTCTCATTTAGATATGCTAAGCCATACTTTTGACTCTCAAAAGTCCTTTTTGCCAACTCTATGGTACAAATTGTCTGATTACCAATAGAACCCAAACCAAACCTTTGAAATGAAGCGTTCAAAAATGTATAATCAAACTTGGCATTATGTGCTACAAATATAGCATCACCCAAAAATTCTCTAAGAGATCTCAAAGCCTCTTTTCTATCTGGAGCACCTATTAAATCATCTGGCATAATACCTGTAAGTTCTGATATATGGTATGGCAGATAGCTACACTGTACAAAACTCTCTAATTTATCTACTATTTTACCTCTTTGATACATTACTGCACCTATCTCAATAACTTGTGAATAACCCGGTTTTGAGCCATTGGTCTCTATATCTATAATACAGTATCTATCATCTTGCCAAGGTGTAAAGTATGTACTTAGTCTATATCCTATCAAAGACTCCTCTATAGGATAACCAAAGCTTTGGAGTAAGAGATATAGTGTATCTCTTTCTTCTTTGAATGGACTATACTCTTTTGTTAAATTATCAAACTGTTCATAACTCAATTCACCTCTGTTTTTGCGAAAAGCCTGGGTGAGTCTATCGAAGAGATTTTGCATTATCAATAAACGCTTTCACTTTATTAGGGTCTTTTTTGCCTTTTGTAGCTTCAGTTGCACTACTTACATCTACACCATAAAATCCAAATCCATCAAGTTCACACAAATTGTCTGCACTCAAACCACCAGCTAATATAATTTTGGAGCAATCTATACCATTGAACCAATCCAAATTGAGTCTCTTGCCACTACCACCATACTCTTTGACAAAAGCATCAACCAATCTATACCTATCATTAAACAATTCTATATCTTTTGGCTCTTTTACTCTAATAACCGGTAGAGTGGCTATTGGCAAAGAGTCTATAAACTCTTTTGTAACTTCCCAATGGAGTTGTGCTAGTGTTATACCACAAAAAGAAGATATTTTCATAATATTCTCTTTTGAGTCTTCTACAAACAATCCAACTTTCTCTACAAAAGGGGGAAGCTTTTTTATTATATCACTGGCATCTTTTGGTGATATATATCTAGGAGATTTCTCATAAAATACAAATCCAAGTGCATCAGCCCCATACTCTATAGCTACCATTGCATCTTCATAGTTTGTAATGCCACAAATCTTTACACGCATACTTTTACTTTAGTGAATCTATTGCACTCTTGTAGCCATCTTTGTGACCAAAGACATAACTACCTGCTACTACTATATCAACTCCAGCATCTTTGAGTAAATTTATATTTTTATCACTCACTCCTCCATCTACTTCAATTAAGCAATTTGGATTAATCTGCTCTATCATATCCTTTAAAACTTTTGCTTTTTTTACAACTGATGGTATAAACTTTTGTCCGCCAAATCCCGGATTTACACTCATTAGTAATACCATACTCAATTTTTCTATCAAATATTCAATACTTTGTGGTGGAGTGTGAGGATTGAGTACAATAGCAGGTTCAATACCAAGTGATGCTATTTTACTAATAAGTCTATCTGGATGTCTCTCTGACTCTATATGAAAAGAGATATATTTTGGCTTTAGTGGAGCAAACAGATCTACAAAAAAATTGTTATCCTCTACCATCAAATGTATATCAAGAGGTTTTGTAGCTATATTGGCAACAGGCTTTACAACAACAGGACCAATAGTAAGATTTGGTACAAAATGTCCATCCATCACATCAACATGAACCAAATCACAACCAGCTTCACAAATAGCTTCAATTTCTGATTTTAAATTACCAAAATCAGCAGATAAAATACTGGGAGCAACAAGCATAAATAAACCTTTGGAGTAAAAATTGTAGGGTATTATAGCATATAGAATCATTTAAAATTTAATATCAAAGCCTATAAATCTTTATATAAAGAATCTATAATAATATTTAAAAAGGATTATAAAAGTAATATTTGATTATAATTTCGTGGAAGTTAAAGTGGTGACCCCTAGGAGACTCGAACTCCTGTGGCCAGGATGAAAACCTGGAATCCTAACCGCTAGATGAAGGGGCCATTTTGTTCTGAAACCTTATCGCTTCGTGAGTAGAATTATATAAAGTATATCCTTAAAAAATACTTAAATTTTAAAAATTTGGAGAAAATAATGAAAAAACCTCTACTATCTATAGTAGCTGTCTCTATAATAACAATAATTAGCGGTTGTAGCTTTATAGATAAACCAAAACCTCAACAGCATCAAACAGGAGTATTTGTTGTATGGAAAACTCCTTATATGAAATATGCAGATCAGGGTTTTTTATATGAAGAGCCTGGAAATATTAAATTAGAAGTATATGAATCTGGTCAAGCTGCTATGCAGATAGCTATAAGAGATGGCAAAATATGTAGTGGTAATATGTGTACAAGCAAAAGTGAATTTAACAAACGATACCTAAGTGCCAACTATCCACCTGATATAGTAAAAGATATTCTATTAGGTCATGAAATAATGGGTGGTAAAAATAAAAAAGAGGTTATTGGAGGCTTTGTGCAGACTATCAAAGAGCCAGATTTATATGATATAGAGTACTCTGTAATAAATAGCTCTGTTATATTTAAAGACAGTTTCAATAATATTTTGATAAAAATTACGAAATGAGGATAGTATGAAGTATGTAGGAGCTCATGTAAGTGCATCTGGCGGGGTGGAGAATGCTCCGTTGAATGCTCTAAAGATAGGTGCAAAGGCATTTGCACTCTTTACCAAAAATCAAAGACAATGGGTAGCCAAGCCATTAACTCAAAAATCTATAGATGCATTTAAAGCAAATCTAAAAGAGGCAAATATAGACCCCAAACATGTACTACCACATGATAGTTATCTCATAAACTTAGGACATCCAGAGAGCCAAAAGCTACAAAAATCAAGAGATGCTTTCATAGATGAACTGTTTAGATGCCATCAATTAGGACTTGATAAGCTAAATTTTCATCCAGGTAGTCACCTGGTAAAGATACCAAAAAGAGCAAAAGATTATGAAGAGCAGTTACACAAAGCTGAAATTGATTGTTTGGAAGTGATAGCAGAATCTATGAATATAGCAATAGAAGCTACAAAAGATACAAATGTAAAACTTGTAATAGAAAATACAGCTGGTCAAGGTACAAATCTGGGATACAAGTTTGAACATCTGGCTTTTTTGATAGATAGAGTAGAGGATAAAAGTAGAGTTGGAGTATGTATAGATACCTGTCATACATTTACAGCAGGATATGATTTTCGTACCCAAAAGAGTTATGAAGAGGCTACAGCTTTGTTTGATGAGATAGTAGGATTTGAATATCTGTGTGGTATGCATATAAATGACTCTAAAGTACCTCTTGGTTCAAGAGTAGATAGACACCACTCTTTGGGTAAAGGTGAATTGGGTTGGGAACCATTTAGACTGATTATGAATGATCCAAGACTTGATGATATACCTTTGATACTTGAAACAATAGACGAAGAGTTGTGGCCACAGGAGATAAGAGAGTTATATAATCTTATTCAAGATAAGTAGGTTTAATATTTGATGTTATGCAGGTATAATTTTATTATTCAATGCTCAAAGCCACAGGCTAAGAGCTTAAAACCTTTTTTAAATATCTCTACATTAGGAAGTGAGGCTTCAGACTTACCAAGATGGGATTGAAATCCCATTTCCAAATACTACCTCTTTTTATCTTTTTCTATATACCTCTTTAACTCATCCAATGGAATATTAAGCTCCTTTGATACACTCTCTATAGATAGATTAAACCTCTCTACCATTAGTTTAGCACTTTTGAGTATTCCATTAAATTCACCCTTTTGTATCCCTTTTTGTATCCCTTTTTGTATCCCTTCTTTAATCCCTTTTTGTATCCCTTTTTGAATACCACTTTCATACCCTATCTCATAACTTGGCAAATCTTCATATCTTATATCTCTTAACATACTCTCTGCCTCCTTTAGTTTATCTCTTAAGTCTCTATTGGTTGATAGAGTCTCTAGTATCAGCATATATTTACCAAAGCTATTTTCATTCTCTTTGGTCAACTCTTTTAATCTTTGAATTATATATTTTAGTATCTCTATCTCATCACTATTTTGAAAGTCACACAATATACTCAGTACCAAAGCTTCTGGGTTATCTAGTTTTAGCAACTCTTGGCAATTGATATTATGCATATCTACTATATTATATCTATACTTTATCATATCATCATTAATATCTTTTGGCATATTCAATCTGTTTTTACCTATATATATCAAGTACTGTTTTATTGGGGTATTTGGGTGTATTGTTTTTATATCTGTATAGTATCTTAGCATTCTAAGAGCCATTGAGTTATCATTACTGTTTTGTATCTCTATATGTAGTATTGTGTCTATATTTGATATTTTACATTTAGCTACAATATCAGCTTCTCTTTTTTCTACTCTTTTTAACTCTTTATCTATGAATTTGATATTATCATCTATATTGATATGGAGTATATATTTAGCTATATCTTTCGTGATACTTTGGATTATCTCTTTTGTTGTTATATCTTTTTGCATATATATATTTTAGCGTAAAGTATGGGTTGGGAGTTTAATTGTCTTGGTGAAGCTTTTGCCT
>Ga0256837_1000863_pt1 | contig 22961 bp, 21 predicted proteins | sample 4562384metaG_FD_185976 | JGI IMG/M metagenome (GOLD analysis project Ga0256837, IMG submission 185976) | Hydrothermal vent microbial communities from Guaymas Basin, Mexico - 4561-384 | ecosystem: Environmental > Aquatic > Marine > Hydrothermal vents | place: Mexico: Guaymas Basin | collected...
GTCTTAGGTTACTTACTTTATCGGCCCATTTAGACTCAACAAATGAGTCGTGAATACCCATTGCTGTGTATTCTTGACCACTTACTTTAAGCCATCTTTTAAGTGTTTGAAAATCTCTAAACACTCTCACAAGATTATAGGCCGCTAGTAAGTTAGATTCCCTTTCTGCTTCGCTAGCAGAATTAGCAAGGATAAAATTAGCTACTTTCATCCAAGTTTTCTTAGCTACTTTATCTTTAGCTAAGAACACTGGATTAGCTTCCCTTTTGCTAATAGAGAATGGACATTCTCTATTAAATAAGTAAAGCCAAGCAGCTTTTGGGTTTAAATAGCTTGCTTTAGTAAATTTGTCAAGTTTACTAAATGCAGCCACTTTAGCCCAATCCACTCTAAATCTTTTTCTTCTGCTATTAATAGAGTCGTCCTCTATTAAGCAGTGTTTTAGAGCATATTGAGCTGTAACCCAGTTCAACCTACCGATTCTTTTGATATCTCCGATTCCGATATTTCTATCTTTAATTCTCTTCATACCTTTCATTTTGAAAAAGTATGAAGTCGAAGATTCTTTTTTACCGGCAGGATTAAGGTGTCTGCTGCCACCAAATCCATCAACTCTCCCATATTTAACAAGATTTGATATTTCAAAATGGATATAAGTTTTGAACTTACCGTTTATTTTACATCCACTGTTATACCAAGCTCTTGCTATATCTGCTGGTGATAGTCCCCATACACCGCAACCATCATAACCTTTTTCAGGTTCTATTCCAGCAGACTCTAGGCATGAGTCAACAAATTTAAATGCCGCTGGGTCTATGTTGTAGTGTCTGAATAATTTAGGTTTAGACACTCCAGCTAATACAGAAGACGTTTCTCTTCCTTTTTCTCTTCTGTATTCATTAATTCTTTTCAGAATTAAATCTTTTAGACCCTCGATATCCCCATCTATGTTTATCAAGTTTCCTACTTGATAATAGATACTATAAGTAGCATCTCCATACCAAGTATTAACATCAATTAATGAGATAGGGATATTTGGAAAATCTATATACAGTTCTTCTAAACTATCATAATTATTATGAAGCTTAGAAGTGTTACTGATTAGTGTCGATACAACACTATCAATATATCCTTCCTCAAGAGTTATATCTCCTAATGAGACACTAACTCTTGAAGTGTCAGGGTTATATTTAGACTTCCCTGTGGCTTTTATAACCGTTTTAACAGCAGAAGGCGCCACATTTTCTCCTTCTGTAATTTCAACTAAAGAATCAAGAGCTTTAGTAAGCCCCTCTTCTTCAGCCATTTGTGGATATTCGATTACCCAAGGGAATGCTAATTCCCAAAGTTTTTTAGCGTTTTCTTTAGAAACTTTTAACGCTTCTTTTCTTTTTTCAGCAGCTTCTTCAACCTTAGCAGCTTTAGCCATTTTCGCAACAGCTTTAGCTGCTTTTTTTGCAGTTCTTAAAGCATTAGAAAGTTTTTCTGCAAGAGGTGCAGATAATTCTGCTCCATTATATTTTTTTAATAATTTTTTAGTTTTTTTAGCTTCTTTTATTTTTTTAGCTTCTTTTACTTCTTTTGAATTTAAAATTCTGATCCCGTTTTTGTTCATTAATTTAGCCATAACATCTCCTTTGATGTTCCGCCCCTGGTTTTCCAGGACATAAAGCGGGTGGTTTATTTTTTCAACCAAGTGTTATACCACTGAACACTCTGGGTAGTTTTACTCCAAAACTACCAAAACACTCAATGAGTTTTATTCGCTGAATGCAACCCAAACTCCACGGGTTTTCTAAATATATATAACTTATTTTAAGGCCGAATTCCGTTAAAAATCTAATGTAAAAAAAAGAACAACAGAGTCCGACTCCAGTCTTTACCGATCTATATCCCGCTCGGTTGGGTCCCTGGCCCCTTACACGGTAACGGCTCCCATTGGGGTAGATCTCGTAGAAATGACTACGCTCTCTTACCCCTCAAGGAATCCGAAGTAGCGCCAACTGCCGCTGAAAGAAACGACTTAAGCTCTTACGAACCCAGGCACACTTACAATGTGCCCTTTTTCGTTTCTTTTAGCAGCGCCAGTGTTTGGAGCTACCAGGTCACCTCTATCAGGTCTTAACCCTAGCACCATTGCTGATACTATAAGGATTACACCTTCTTGAGGTTCTGGTAGGTTGTCTCCAATCACTTTGTTGGCAACCACTTCGAAACCGTCCACCTCACCTACTACCGTAGATTCAGTATTAACTCTAGCGATAAGCCCATCAGGCTCATACACTTTTGAATTAACACCGTTATCCACAGTGATAGCGTGAGGTGTTAAGTTTCTAATAGAAACCACCTCTCAATACCTCCTTTCGGCACTAGCGTTGAGAGACCACTAGCCCAGTAATTTTTAGGTCACGCTGGACCGACTTTTACATTATCTCTTCCTATACAGGGTAGCTCAATGGGTTTTAACGACTTTTCCTTGTCGTCCAGATGCCTGCGCTCGCCAGGCCACGCGTCCCCATTACGTAGTAGCTCTGAACCCTGTCTGGCCAGGGCGGCTACATTTCGACGTGCCTCGGGACAGCAAGTCCTTCTTGTGGCTCAAACTCCATATAGTTACCCGAGAAATACCTATATGAAGTGAGGTGGTTAACCTTCTCGCCTCCGTCAACACGTACTTGAAGCACCACACTTCAAGATTACGACGCCTACCATTATGGCAGGGCTTTTGATACACCTTTCGGTTGGGAGAGCGTCTAATTAACTCCCTTCTTTGTGTGGCTTATACCCTTCGCCCACACGCATCAGTGACCGCTCACCATATCCTTTCGGACTTAGGCTTCTTTGTGTTTTTACGAGTGTCTCCCACTGACGAGTACACTCAACCAAGGCTTTACTTCACCTTGGGAATATGCTCTGTGGCAATGCTGAATCTATAGATCCCCATTACCACTAACTACTCGAAGCTGAGCGACGGTCCTCTGGGTTTGAAGGTAACCGCTCTACCTACCCTCTTTTTTACGCTATCAGGTTATTTTTGATAGCAACCTTTTACAAGGAATGGTTTTATACTCTTTTCCTTGAGTCGTAGAACAGCCCCACCTGGTTACCTGCTGTCTACAATTTCATCCCTCCTTATCAACCATACATTTCTACGACACACAACTGGGATGAGTGTTGTGTGAAGCCCCGATATTTAGCCTTTTATAGTCGCTGCTTAGGACTGGTTCACTTCCATATAGCCTGCATAGCCTCGATTAGGAAGGGCGTGCTATATGTAGGGTTTTAACGACTTTTCCTTGTCATAAATATATATCACAATTTTATGCTTTTTTTCGCGGTTTGTTTTACTTATATGATACATGCGTCTTATATTTCCCTTATATAGATGGTTTTTTGTTATAATTTTAAAAAAGGATTACAAATGAAAGTGGATTTAATATTAAACAAACTATGGAATTTTTTTAAATTAAAACAACATAAGATAAATAAATTAATAAATAAAAACAAGACTATATTTATTGACTATAACAAGCAATATTTTATTCATTATGAAACAGTTAGTTTCGACCCTTTGTCTCTTATATCATTATTAAATGGAAATTTCAATAGAAGTTATAAAGATATTGAGATTTTTTTTGATAACATAAAAGAACCTATTCTAATTACAGCAGATGAATTTTTTTATGTGTCTTCTTTAATTACATCATCTCTAATGGTTGAAGAAGCATTGGAGACTTACAACAAAAAAGAACATTCGTTTATTATTCCGTCTAGAGAAGAAGCTACAAAAAAAATGGGAAATCTTATAGACAAATATGATGTTGTTTTTGACAAATTAGACACCTACCAAGGAATGAAAGCCCATTTACATATAAATAAATATGGGATTATTTCTGGGGTTTCAATTATAAATTTTGAAGATGTAGTATGTTTTAAAACTAAACATGTTGAAGAATTGTCAAGTATAAATGAATTTGACATTTTAAATCGTTCTTTTGATAAGGACACATTAGATACCTCTATTTTAAATTCAGATGAGTTTGATGACAGTTTATGTATAATAGAATACACTAACGATACAAAAATATCGCTTCCTGTTGGATACAAATATAATATAAAAAAATGTTCTAATCTGAATAAATTTATTCCAAAAATCAAACAACAAATCGATTATTATTTAGGGGAACCCTTATATAAACAAATAACAAAAAACATTAACTATCATACATACAAAAAATCAATATCAAAATACAAAAACATACTATTAAAATTAACAGACGAACAATTTGCCACAGCAATACAAATGTTGTCAGAAAACAAAAACAATAGTCTTATGATTGAATTTATTAAAGATTTGCGTATAGAGCATGTATGCGATTATTTTTCACTAATAGACATAAAACCATTAGCAAAGATAGAAAGTGTCTTAAACACAAACACTAATGTGCTTATTAGCTATAACAATGAATACACTATTGTGGATATATCAGAGAAAAACAGAAATTCTTTTGTGTCAAGACCAGATTTGATTTATATGATTAACAAAATTAAGAATGTCTATACATTTTTAAATCAAAAAACAACAGACAAAATACTCCATTCTATTTTTAATGAAATAAAAAAATCATCTATAAATTTACCTACAATAACTGATGTGGTGTATGACGGAATATGGGAGACTGATAATGGATATTATTTAGTGTCTAAGAATATTAAAATAAATAATAATGCAAGTATTCAAAATGGTGTTATTCCGTCTTCAAGATTTTTAACATTAGATTACGAAAATAGAAGAGTTCATTATAGAAATATGATTAAAAAAATACCAGATAACTATAAACCTATTGTAAAAAAAATTTTAGAATGTTTATTTATACAACCACAAGTAGTAAAGATATGGGTAAATAAAGAAAAAGATGCTAGAGCATTAATAGGCTCACTAACAAGAATGAGTAATTTTATAAAAAAGGTTTCGTTTAACAATTTAAAGAGAACATCTCAAAAAATATTAAATCATAATATAATTATTTGTGCCTCAAGAGATGTAAATGTAGACAGTGAATTCGAAATAGATTACGAAGAATTTTTAGGAACAAAAAAAGAACATGGTATTGAATTTGAATTAAAACACACGGCCAGTTATTTTATAGTTAATTATGGTAATTTTGATGATGAATTTCAGTTAGTGGAAAACTGTAATCATTTAATTGATGATATTATATTTAATATATTTGAAGCTTATAATCACAAAAACAAACTTGACAGAGTCTTTGAGGACTTAAAAACCTAATGTAAAAAAAAGAACAACAGAGTCCGACTCCAGTCTTTACCGATCCATATCCCGCTCGGTTGGGTCCCTGGCCCCTTACACGGTTGGATGGCTGGGTAAATTATTTTTTATATCCGTAGATATAATCTCTATATTTTACCCAACTAAGAACTATAGTCTTAGCCTATAAGTTCTTCACCACAGAAGTCTTCAAATCTTCCTTTCATCGCTTCAATAGCAGCTTCAGGAACATTATGAATGCTTCCGTAGTTAGTTGTCATTCTAACAACTTTTACATCAGCATTGAAATCTTTACCCATATCTAAATATGGCTTCATTTCCCAATGTTGTGTGAAAGTGTTAGACACAACAACATCCTCACCTCTCTCAAGAGCTGCTCTTGTTTGGCTTTGACACCATTCATGAGCATCCTTGATTAAAGCAGGATTGAACTTATAGTTACCATCTTTCTCAAAAAACATATCAGCTTCAAAATGGTTTTTGAAACCTAATGCTTTTGAGTAAGTAGACTTCCCGCTTCCAGGAAGTCCTCTAACGATAACTAAAGTCATCTACTCAATACCTCCTTTCTTGATAATAGCGTTGAGATACCGCTGTTGTCGGAATAGTATAGTTTTAAGACATACCCAGGTCTCTAATTGTATATAACTCAAATATCTTGTTTTTTGCTATAATATGAGAAAAAGGATAATTATTATGAGCAATTTTACAAAAGCACTAAACAATTTAATGGTCGCTGAAGGTGGTTATGTATTTAACCCTAAAGATCCAGGTGGAGAAACTTACAGAGGTATATCTAGAAGATATCATAAGAATTGGAGTGGTTGGCAACAAATAGACCCTGTTGTTAATCAATTGTCGCATAGATTTTCTGGGGCAGAATTACAATCAAAAATAAACTACCAATTAAAAACAAATTCAGAACTAAATAAGAAAGTAAAAGAATTTTATTACAACAATTATTGGGACAAATTTAATGGAGATAAACTGCCTTACGAAGTAGCGGAGGAAATGTTAGAACAGTCAGTATTACTTGGGACATGGAAAACTGCCGGTAAAAATCTACAAAAAGCACTAAATTTGTTAAATAGAAACGGAAAATTATTTAAAGATTTAAAAGTAGATGGTTTAATAGGGCGAAAAAGCTTGGATGCTGTAAATAAAATAAAACCAAAAAGATTAGTTAAAGTGTTGAATGGTATTCAATTTTGTAGGTTAAAAAAAGCGATGGAGGAAAACCCAGAAAAAGAAATATTTGTAGGTTGGTTTGACCGTATCTAAAAGCGTAACCTAAAGGCATTTTGTGGTATAATTATAAAAAAAAGGATTTGAGATGGTAAAAAAGCCTAAAGTCTCTGAAGCCCAAATACAAAAATCAATTATAAATTATCTTAATGTAAAAAGAATTATGCACAACAGAATAAATAATGGACAATTTAATGTGCAGGGTAGTGGGGTTGACAAATATGGTAGAAAAAGAAAAAACAATAGAGTCGTTAAATGTAACACTATTAACGGTATTCCAGACATAGAAACATTTTTTACAGTAAAAAATGAAGATAAAAATATATTGCAAATTGTTATTTATTTGGAAGTCAAATCTCCTACAGGAAGACAATCAAAAGACCAAAAATTATTTCAATCAAGAATTGAAGAAGCTGGTGGCTTTTATTTTGTAGTTAGAAGTATAGAAGATGTTCAGTCAGCTTTCAATCAAGTTAATGCAAACATTAAAATGTTTTTTGGTAATAAATTCAGTATCGAACCATTAAAATCATATAGTTTAGCAGAAAAAGCAAAATAGAAATTATTCTATTTTTGCATTATTTACAAGTTCAATATTTGCTTCTATTTCTTTAATAGGCTCTTTTTCTTTTATTACAATATCCAATGCTTGTTCTATATCATACAATACATCATCTCCTACACCATTCTGAGAAGTAACTACATTGATATCTTTAATCGTTCTTACTAACGAATTTATTATTCTAACATATTCAGGATAAGGGAGTTCTTTTTCTCCTAATGTTATTTCTTTATATTTAAAAAAAGCTTCTTTTGCTATAACATCAAATAAAACAGAAGAATTAACTTCTAATCTCTTTAAATCAAATCTCCATATAACAAATTCTTTACCTAACAACAAAGCCCATCTTTTAAACAATAAAGAAGTTATTTTATTAGATATATATTGTGTTGGTGCTTTATTGAAGATTAATTTATATTCGTCTATTTCAGATTCTATGTAAATCTTCTTCTCAAAATAAGTATCAAACTCACTTACATCACAAAACCAAAATTGATATTCATCTATTAACTCTTTTTCTACACCAAGGACTTCACTTATTTCTTTGTTATCAATATCATCGCAAAACAATAAACTTTCTATTATATTTTTAGAATAATTGTTTTTCCAAAATTTAACCATCTTTTTGTGGATGTTAGACAACGGTCCAAATTTATTATTCTTTATTGCTTCACTTATTAACAAAGCATTCTTTTTGTCTTTTCTTAAATTAGGTTTTCTAATTAAACAACCTTCATCATCAAAAAAACAAACAAGAGGGTTCATTTTATTCCTCTTCTATTTTGAATTGTTGTTTTTTAGAAACTAAATCTATATAAAAATCTGTCATCTTCTGGAACAGAGTTTTTAAGTCAGTAACCATATTTTTATATTTAGAAGCTCCCATAGAATCTTCTAATCTATCTTGGTTTAATTTAATATTAAATAGAATTCTACCTAATCCAGACGCTCCATTTAATAAGTTTGCTAATTGATCTTCAATAACTAATGCGATATTTTTATTTGCTAAAACCATACTAAATAAAGTCGTATCCATTATTGGACTATTTTTTAGCTCTGATAACATTTGTAATACATTAGGGTCCATTTTTGTATTCATTCCATCTTGTAATTGCCCTTGACCTTGTTGCCCTTGATCTTGTTGCCCTTGATCTTGTTGCCCTTGATCTTGTTGTGCTTGATCTTGTTGTGCTTGAGCTTGCTGTGCTTGAGCCATTGCTTCTTGTAACTCTTTTATTACCATCTCAGCACTATAGTTTTGTTGTTGAGCAGCTTGTAATACCTGATTTGGATCTTCACCTAATTGTTGACAAGCTTGTTGAACTTGGTCAACAAAATTAGGGTCTTGTAATGCACTTGATAAAGGAGTCCCGCCATCTTGTGTTTGCTCACTATTAGCACTTCCATTTTGGCTGGCTTGAATTTGTTGTGCTTGTTGATCTAAATCAAATTGCGGAATGCTATCAGCTTGAGCTTCTCCTTGTGCATCATTTTGTTGAGATTGCTCTATTGCTTGAGCTTCTTGAACAGCCTGTTGATGAGGATCTATATTACTTTCATCATTTTGAACTGGAGCTTGGCTTTCCTCTAAAGAAGATTTCTCTTCTACTTTACTTTCTATTTTTTTTATTTCTCCAGTTAAATTCATAATCATTTTTGTCAGCATATCAAATTTAGCATCTATTGCTTGCATTGTAACTTGTCCCTCATTAGCAGCAGTTTTTATTAAAGAATGGATGCTTTCTTTATCAAAACTTTCTTTTAATAAGTGGTTAGCTAATTCTTTTTTTGTATAAGAATGATTGTTAAGATAAAAATGGCTTCCATCAAAGGCTACTTTTACTAATTTATCATTCTCTTTTACAGACATTGTTAAATCAGAAATTGTTATTAGATTATCATAATCTACATCTGTTATAAAAATACCAACATTTTTATCCCCAACAAGAAGCACTTGATTTATTATAGTCGGTTCTCTATCTGAATTTTTTTCTATAATTATTTTTTTATTTCCACTGATACTCATTGTTCCTAATTCAAAAATATCATCTTTTACTTTTAATGATTCTGCTTTTGATGTAAAAGTTCCAAACACATAATCTAAAGCTCTCCAAGGTTTTCCATTCTTTTTAAATAAAACATTCTTATGTCCCGCAAATCTAACAAAATTTTGAGGAGTAAATGGAATAATTGATTTATTCACCATAGTTTTACTATCTTGAATAACTGCAATATCATCATAAGCAATATCTCTACAACCACAAGTAACAACTTCATAACTGATATTATTTTTTTTGTTAACATCAAGTGCAGGTAAATTAAGAAGAGGTACAATTTCAAATGTGTCTTTTTTAAAACCAAGAAAAGCACCTGTTCTTTTTCCTATTTGTTCAAAATCAACAATACCATATTTGTTTCGTATAACATCAGCTATATTTGTATATTTTATTAATTTTTTTGTGGGTCTCAATGAACCGTGTGATATAGCTATACCATTCATTGCAATTTCTTGTATAGCAGCTTCTTTGTGTAACCATCCCTTTACTTCAGTTAAATCTCCAACCATAGGTGGAACAAAATTAGCTTTTTTTTCTAATGCCATATCAATGTAAGGTAAATCATCTTCACCAAATACAGACTCAAAGAAATTTCTAAATCCAATATCATTTGCTATCTTATCTAAAAAAGCTTCTTTAATGTCTTTGTTTGTTTCTACGGCTACAAAAAATTTACTTCCACTAGCTACTTTTGGAGACCAATTTTTTGGAGGTATAAATAGTTTTCTTATATTCCCAGTATCTAATTGTTTGTTTGTAACACTATCTCCATAACCTAACTTATTGTTTTTACTCAATAAAGCATTTATTGTTTTCTTTGATAAAGCCAACATATTGTCTGTTTCAGGTTCATATATGAAAGTTGTAGCATCTATTTTTCCTGACGAATATATTACAGGTATAACTAATTTAACTTCTCCGTTTGAAATAATAGCAGTAGACAATATAACATTATCTGATATTTTTTCCACAATATCAATCCCTACTATATAAGGTGACAACTCTGGATATTTTTGAATTATCTGATTAAAACCTTCTTGATTAATTAATTGATTTAATGTTGAAGATGAGTCATCATCAGCTTTTTTGTAAAGCATACCATATTCTGGATTTTCATTAGTTTTTATTCTAATTGCCATATTATAATCCTTTTTCTTTTAATAATTTTATTTCCTCTATTGTAACAAAATTTATATCCAAATTACTTTTTTCTCCTATATGAACCATATATCTTTTGTATAAATCTTCTGTTATTTCTTTTGTTTTTAACAAATATTTTGCTAACTCTTTTTTTTCTGACAGGGTTAAAGATTTTTTTTGTTTCACTTTGTTCGCCACATCTGATACAGATTCAATATTGTTATTTTTATTAATGGTTACTTTCCATCCTTTTTTTGTTAATTCATCACAATAAGGAACACCATTTTTTTTATAATATATTTTACTTCCAAGATGATACACGCCTACAACGGCTGAACTTACTTTATTAGAAGGATTCAAAAAACCTTTTAAATCTATATCTAAATTAGACTGTTTCTGTGTGAACACAGGTTCTTTTTTTGCTTCTACCCTAACATCATGCCCTTCTGCAAAATGTAAACCTAAAATCATACCGCTATCATTGATTACCGGCATTAATTTGATTTCATATTCTCTTTGGTTATTTAAAACAAACTCAAATTCTCTGCGTAATTTATTTTTATTAAAATAAATTAAAGTAGTATAATCTCTAATAGTTAGAGTAGCTTCTTTGTTTATAAACATCTGCAATATAGTCTTTTCGCTGGTTTCTTTGGTTAAAGGCATATTTGAAAATATAATTCCCATATTTTTTCCTTTTTTTTTATAATTTATGTGCTGTATGTTTTTCTCTGTCTGAAGTCAATTCAGAAGTTTTAAAACCTTTACCAGTTTTTATCTCATTAGTTATTGCCTTTTGTAAGTATCTATAATTAGTTTTAGCAAATAACCCTCTATTAAAATTTGGTCTCATCATTAGTGTTTTATACACTGGTTTTACTGGTGGTTTTTGTGTTGTAACTTCAACAAAATTAAGCCCTTTTTGTTTTAGTTTGTTTAAAATAAACTCATTTATCTCTGTTCCTTTTAGGAAGATATCTATATTTTCTGCAAGATAATAAGTTTTTTCCAACAAGGCTGGTCCTACAAATTTTTTTTCTTTATGAGCCGGATAATTTTTCATAATACCATCTATATTAGACATACTACCACTGTCGGTTTTACCTAAAGATAAATGCCCCCTAGTTAAAACTTCAAGATGTTTTTTATTTATATCCATTCCTGTTGAATTTAAAAAAGCCTTATGAAGTAAATCGGCTTCTTGTTGTCTTGCTGCTCCAACCCCAACATAATGAGTAAGTTCCTTAATGGATGCTACTCCTTCACTAACCATTTGTCCTTTACTTATTCTGTCTCCAGTTTTAACAATAACTTTTTTTGTTGCAGGAACATAAATTTTATCTTTATTATTTACAATAATATAATGTCCACCTTGTGGAGCTTTATCTATTCTAGAAACAATTCCATTTATTTTAGACATAACACCTTTTTGTTTAAAATTATCAGGGCTACTTACAATAGTCCTAAATCCCTCCATTCCAACAAAATCATCAGTCTCTTCTTTAGCTCCAGTAGAGTGTTTTGTTGATAAAACCATTTGTGTTAAAGGCTCACCTACATATTGAGCGGCTTCAATTCCCACATTGTCACCTATTGCTGGTAATTTACCATTGGTCTTAAGTCCATAGCACATAGCACAAATACCCTTTGGAGCTTCACAAGTTGTAGCACTTCTAACTTTAACACATTGTGGTTTTTTTTGTTTCAACACATTCCAATAATTATCATCGATTAAACGATTTGTTCCTGCTTCATACCTACCAACAATATGATGGTCATCGTATGAGTAACATACACCATTTTTTGTTCCACAATCATGCATTGTAATAATTACATCATCTGCATTAGCAATCAAGATTTTACCTAACTCCCCGGGTTCAGATGTAGCATTAGCTGTTTGAACTGCTGCAAATCTACCTTGAGATGCTACAGCAAAATATTCTTGTGAATTAAGCCCTTTATTGAAATTATTCTTAATAAGAACAGTTTTAGGTGTTTGATCCATACCAACTGCATAAAAAGGAGACCAAGCCATTCTTGATAATTGCTTAGGATTACCTCTTGCTGCTGAATGCATTTGAAGTAATAGCTCATTATTAGGGTCTTTAAAATTTTTTGTTCTTTTTACCCCTTCATTATAAGCTTCAACTAATATTTTTTTCTTTTCATCATCATTTTTTGCTTTAGAAATCTTTTTTTCTACTTGCTTTATATGCTTTTCAGCTTCTTTATCATTAACATGCAAATCATCACTTCCAACATGAGCACCTAGATAATATCCCATCTTTTCGCCTAACTTCCCAATTAAATGAATTCTTTCTTTATACATATCAGGGTATTTAGTAGCAAATAAAGATAATTTCTCTTTGTATACTTTTTTATCAATAGGTCTATCTGTTGGAAATTTTATATCATTTGGCATATATGAATTTAAAATAATTACACCAGCTGTAGCTTTCATTTATTTATCCTTTAAAACTTAAATTATAATATTCTATCTCTTCGTTTTCTTTTGAAAGGTAACTCCCTAAATATTTCCCTCTTTTAGAGATTAATTTTCTTATGTTTTTATTTTTTTTAATAATACTAATTAAAGCGGGTTTATTATCTAATCTATTAACCATATCTTTCCAAAACTTATAACCTGTTTTTGTGCCTCTAATACAAGGATCTAGAATAAATAAATGTATAAAATAGTTATTATTATTCTCATGGTAAACATATAACCCAATAAGTTTATTAACACTATTAACAAATACTATTGTTTTGTTATTTGGGTTCTGAAGTATTTTTTCTGCCTCAACAATATGAGTTGTTTCATTTTTATACTCTTTGTAATACCTTATTATCATTTGTAATGCATCTCGATATACATCTTTATTTAATGGAAAAATATTCATCATATATATCCTTTGTGTTTATTTTATCTGTATTTTCACATTTACATTCTTTACTTACAATATTAAATATAGTAACAAAGAATTCATATTCTTCTTGAAGAAGAAAGTAAATAAATAAAGTTTTATCACACAAGTAATCACATTTTTTTAAATTGTTTATAATATTTTTATACTTATTAATTTTTATATTTTTAATATTATCACTAATTTCTTCTGTAATTAAAAAATGCCTTTTTCTTATTAAAATAAGGATTATGTATTTTAAATGATAGCACAAATTACTTTTTGTTATTATACTGTTACTTACAATTCTGGATAACCTAAAAATGTCAGGATTTTTCACAATTTTTTTAACTTCAGACAGGTAATTTATTATCTTACAATTTTGTTCTGAATTATTTGTCTTAACCATTTTTTATAATCCCCCTTTAAAACTATTTTATTATTACTTTCCATTCCTATATCTCCACAAAACTTAACATTTCCTTCAACTGTCATAGGGTTATTTATTTCTTCACAATTGTCTTTATATATAGTTACATCGTTTAATACATAAGAACTAGACAGTACATAATTTTCTTTGTAATCTTTTATTTTATTTGCATAATACAGACTTATCTCATCCATTTGATTACCATTATTTTCAATAATATCTAAAATAATTGTATCTAACCTATCAATAACTGCTTTTTTTATAACAAAAGATAAAACTTCTTTATTAACTGCTTTTATCCCTTCTAATGAAGATTTTACTTTATATTTTGAATTTATATTAGATTCATTTGTATCCCTATATGTTTCGCATGTTTTAAGAAAATATTGTTTACTAATAATATTAGTTTCTTCGTTAGGTTCATCATTAACATACACACCATTTATGTTTGACAGATCCGAATACAAGTAATTACCACAATTATCTATATTAAGTAAATTGTTATTTTTATTTGATACAACAAGATTAACTGTTTCAATAGTTTTTAATTTTAGATCACTTCTTAAGACTTTATTCTTGTATAATAATTCATCATCTATAGACACAGAAGTAACACCTATCTCAATAGTATTATTTGATTTTCTGTTTAGCAATAAATTACAATTCTCTTTTGTTGTATATATTTTATTAAGACTATTTATTGTTATAGATGAAAAAGTCTCTAAATTGTTTTTATAAAATTTATTTTCAACAAAACTTACAGTTGGAATGTCTTGACCGCTAAAATCAGCATTACTAAATGATGCAGAGTATTTCCAAGAAACAGAAATTTTATCATTTTTAAAAGAAAGAAACTCTTTATCTAAATAATCAAACAGATTTTGATAATAAGAAATTAGTATAACATCGTCTTTCTCAACATCTACATTTGTTAAAGAAATAATATAATTGTATGACTTAGTGAAATGAGTATAAAGTTTTTTTATATTTAACTTTCCTTTACCATTATATTTACTATTATTTAGATAACTATCTATAAAAGGGTTCTCCAAGTAATATACTGTGTTTTCTATTTTTTTTATTCTTTTTGTTGTTTCAGAAATAATATAATCGGTTGCTTTATTAATAGCATCCAATGTCTTATGAAAATCTTTTAAATAAATAATTTTTTTATAGTTCATCCACAATCCTTATTACTTTATAAGCCAAAGGTGACACATTAGGATAATGAACTCCACTATTTGTAGCATCCAAAGAATACAAATCAAATCTTATATTATAAAAAGGCATTTTTCTTCCATTCTTACTAAAAACAAGAAATTTACCATAATTTTCCAGTTTTAATCTCAAAACATTATTTAAAATAATTGATGCAACATATCCCTTACTATTTTGATCAGTGTAAAAATTATAGTCCGAAACATCGTATTTTGTTTTATTTTTACTTTCCATAGATAAATTATTTCCAAATATATTTAATACATTAAAAAAAGGAATTTCATTTTGTTTTATATTAAAATTAAATTTATAATTATTTTCTTGAAAAACAACCCCTTCTTCTGTTTTATTAGATAAATCCGAACAATGTAAAACTGATTTGTATGTAATATTGCAATCTACTTTATCATCAGTTGTAATTTCTTCCTTAACTTTTATTCCAACAATAATGAACGAAAATATTGAGGTTGGAGTAAATTGGGTTTCGTTATCAATAATATTAACTATTTTATTTTCAAAATCCAAAAACATAATAACTGGCTCACAAGAAATAATACTCCCATTTTTTGTAATAGAAGCATTTATTTTTATGGAAATAGTATCTATTCCATCTTTCTGTTTTAAAATAGAAGCATAATTTATTATTTGTGAAGCCATTAAATTATTAGAAACCAAATTTCCTTCTTGAAAGTAATTTATTTTGTTGTTTTGAGCCAAAAATCTATTTTTATTACTAAAACTAACTTCAATATAGTTAGAACTCTTTATCTCTTTTATATAATCAACTATCCCATCCATAATAGGAATTAAAGATTCTCCTATATTCATATGAGTAATAGCTTGATTATCAGATAGTGTTGATAATTTATTCTTATGGTAAAACATATTGTTATTGTCTTGTTTTAGTTCATCAATGGGGATTAGTTGTTTCTTTAATTCTAAATACTCGTTTTTTATATTTACACTCATTTATTACACCCTTTTGTTTGTTCTATAATATAAGAAACTATTTTATCAATTACTTTTTCTGCTTCTTCATAAGACACAACTTCTTCTTCATTAGAAAAAGAAGTGTTTTTTGTTATATATTCAAATACATCATCAACTAACCCTGTTTCTAACGAGTCTTCTTTTGTTAAATCAGTAGTAATAAAATTAACAGGAGTTTTGTTTGTTGATAAATAGTTAGAAACATAAAATAATGTAACCATATTGTGATTATTACTCTGTGGCAGAACAGCCCAGTCGTCAACATTTTGGTTATCATCAAAAATAAATTTATCACAAAATGTTTTTTTGTTAAAATAAAAAACTGGCTTTAAAACTTCAATATATTCCACTTCAATATTACTAACCTCTAATGTTTTACCATAAAATGAATTATTTTCAATAAAAAATAATTCATTACCTATTTTATTATATGTCTCCAAATCTAATTCTTCATTTGTTTTTAAATAATTATGAGAAATAGTATTTAATCCTAAAAGCTCATTATTTTTTAACTCCGAAAAAACCTGTTCTATTAAGTAACAATTTCGAAGTATTGGTCTATCTTTCAACAAAAGATTACTTTCAATGTATTCATTAGAAACCAAATACAAACTATTATCATCAGGAATTGTTTGCTTAATGTAACTACTATTACTATTTATTTTTTGGTATTCATGGATAAACACATTTTCAATAACTTTTTTTGTAACAAATCTATTCTCATGAAATTCAGATAGATATTTGTCGGTTAAATACAAATATTCTAATTTTATATCTATTTTTGGTATGTTTGATTTAACTTTGTAATATGGAATATCTATAATATCTTCATTACTATAATAAGATAATTTGTTAGCTAACAAATATGCTTTTTTTTGCTTATCATAAATAGACTTTAATTTATTATTTATATCAATTACCATAATCAACTTCTTCAGTTGCAACCGAATATATTATTTTACTTTTTCCCCCAGCAATACTAATTTTATTGTCTTGAATAATAACATCCATTGTTTTGTTTAAATCAAAAAAATATGCTTTTATTACCGTGTTTTCACTATATTTTTGTTTGTTTATTTGTGTATTATTTTTAACAATAAAATCATTTAAAGTTTTGAAGTTAACATTAATAATATCAATTATTTTATTCAAATCAGACACACTCAATTCTTTTTCATTTATTTCTTTTATATCTGTCATACTATCTCCAATATTAAATAATTTTGCTATTAACTTCTGTCTTTTAATTGTCTGATAAAAATATTCATAATATACACTATAAGTATTTTTATTAGACAAACAAACAGGGGGAATAACTTCACTGTTTGTAAATGTTTTTGGATAATGTTCAATTATTACCATTAATTAACCAAATTCCAGCTTAATGTCCAACTGTAAGTAAAGTTAAATCCTTCTGGGAACACTAAAAGTCCTGATGTCACTCTTGATGAAGCTAATTTTTCATAAGGGTCGTTATCCCCTCCAGAACCTACTATGTTAGCGCATAAAAGTATTTCCGATACTTCCTGTGGTCTAGTCCCACCATTGTCTACATCTACCTTACCATCACTATCCAATCCATTAATAAATCTGTAAACATCATTATCATCATTATCTTGTTTTTGAACAACCTCAGTGTTTGTTCCAGGATCTTTTATATTCCCATCATCATCTATATTTCTAAATAATCCCAATGTATTATCACTCATAACATAGTCATATGAAACATTAGCGTCAATAAAAGGATTTTTTTCGTCATCTTGAGCACCATCTCTAAGATTATAGTCATCATATGATATTGGCATTTCTACAGTAAAAGTATTTCCATCTGGCCCAAAATTAATATTTGCTGTAGTTATATTTTTTTCTATATACACAATTCTATGTTTTACATCAGCATGAGTATAAGTGAAATCGTCAATATCATTATCATTTAAAGATTTTTTTATTAATTCAGCTGCTTTTAATTCAACATCAGTTATAACAGGATCTACTTTCTTTTTCGTATTATCAAAGTCATGTCCACAGTTTCCAAATGCTACTTTAGCTAATTTGTAATTCATGTTACCTGCCATAACATGTGCCATGATTTTTTTAGCAGTTTCTAAAGATAAGTTAAACATTCTATCGTCAATATCATACCCTTCATATAGCTTTTGAATGTCAACTAAATTACCTTTTTTGTCATGTATTTTTAATTCAACAACACCTTTCATTCCTCCAACACTTTGTGCTTTTTGTACAATATTATGAAATTCCATCGCTTGATTTCTACTAATCATTAAGTATCCTTTTCTTTTATTTTTTTATTGTATTCTACCAAAAAAATCAATAAAATGTTAATAAATCCCCTTCTGAGCAATTTTTTATTTTTATTGTCTGGCTTTCTGGTTTATATGTGTAACAATGATTATCATCTTCGTGGTTAGTAACTAACATGCCATTATAATACACCATAACTATAGGTCTATTAAAATCAGTTAGTGTTACAGAATCGTTATCGTCATGATTTATATCATCATCTGTAATTTTAATTGTTGCAGGTTCTTTACGAATTAAATCTTCTGTTGTAACATATGTTTGAATTTTGTTGTTAATAGGATTTAAAAAATTAATTCTTTGTTTAGTAGAATTAAACATAGTTTCACCAGGTAATATATTGTTTAAAATAAAATCTTTATCGCCTTGTTTCATCTTGTAAGAAGATAATGCTTCTTTTATCAATGATTGCACTTTTTTTTGATTTGGTAAAATTTTATTTCCGTCACTTGTTCCAATAAGTACTTCATCAGTATCCATTACAAATCCAAACTCCCTAACATGGAGTCTAATTCTTTCAAAATCTTCTTTGTATCCATATCTAATTAATAGTGTTTTTGCCATAAATACATCCTTCTTCTTTTTTGTTATAATTATACCAAAAACAATAAGGTTATAATATGGCTGAAAAAATAAACATATACAATTCATATTACAAAGATATTACTTTAACAGTAACTGATGAATATGACAATGAGAAACCAATGGATTTATCTTTGTATGATATAAATCATGTTGTTTTCAAAAAAGACAGGCTAACATTAGATGAAGATAGTTATTTTATTAAAAAAATAGTTTCAAAGGACAATTCTGTTAATATTTATTTATCTCCGGAAGAAACATCATTACTACCTTTAACAAATGAGAATTTACCTTTTTTCTATATGTTTGTAGTAATAGGTTCATCATATACAGGCGAAAACAGAGAAATAGGTGCTTATAAAGTAAAAACACAGATATCTGGTTTTAGAAAATGGGTGCCAAGAGATACTGATTTAAGTGAATTAGGTAATATTCTTGACCCTTCTTCTTTTGAATATGATTGTGGTAAATTATGCGATTTTTCTGCTGAATTATTAGATTTAGGAGGAGGGGAACCTTATATATACAATATGGGAGCTATCACAGATAGCAATTATACAATAGATGACTTAGGTAAGATTACTGAAGCAAGTGTAAACGAAATAGACAATGGATATATTCAAGATAAAGGAAACTGTTATGCTGCAAATTACTGATGATCCTAAATTAAATGCTCAAATAAATTCCCAAATAGAATATCATGTAAACAAATATAAAAACCATTACAATGAAAACATATTAAGAACTAAAGCTGAAATAATAGCAAGAGATGCTCTAAAAACTTGGAACCCATCAAAAGGTAATATAAAAACTTATCTGAATCAGCAGCTACAGCAATTATATAGAGAAGTTAATAGCCATCAGACTGTTTATATTCCAGAAAACCAATTACAGACAATGCATAAAGCAAAGAAAGTTATTTTGGATTATCAAGATACTTATGGACATTACCCAAGTGAAAAAGAATTAGCTAAAGAATTAAAAATAACTGAAAAAAAGGCAAAAAATATGCTCTACATGGTTGATGGAACAAGTAGAAATATTTATGAAACTGAAGATTCGGGGGCAATTCAAGAGAAATATACTCCTAAAGAGATTATAAATAGTATCAATGATCCTTTGCACAGAAAAGTGGCAATAGACCTATATTTAAAAGAAAAACATCCTTCTGTTGTTCAAAACAAATATAATATAAAACAAACTAAATTCTATGAAATAAAAAAAAATATTGACAATCATATAAATTCTTTCTCTGAAAGACAAAACACAATAAGGGGATAATATGTTTTTAGATAATTTTAAAATAAAAAACGAAAACACTGATAAAAAACAAAAACATAGTATATCAGAAGTTGAAAACTATATAATGGAATTGTTTACTTCTAAAAACTCTTCTCCACTAAAACCAAACTACGGTAGTGATTTAATTAGCAATATTGGGAATTATTTTAATAAACACAAAGTAATATATTACATAAAAAACGAAACTCATTTAATGGATAAATACAATATTATTGACATAAACATTAATAATATAGAACAGGTAGGTAACACTTTGTTAATGGAGTTAGATATCACGACAACACAAGGTTCTTGTAATATTAATATAGATGCTAGATGGGAAAATGTTAATTTTACAACTCAAGACATCTTTGAGTGAGTTAGTATATATATTGGTTGGGATGGTAGGATTCGAACCCACGATACACTGGACCAAAACCAGATGCCTTACCACTTGGCTACATCCCAAGAAAAACTGGCAGAGGGGACAGGATTTGAACCTGCGGCAGAATTAACTGCATTTGCTTTCCAAGCAAACGGTTTAAACCACTCACCCACCCCTCTAATGTAAAGCTGGCCCCTGACAGGATTTGAACCTGGGACATCCTAATTAACAGTCGTGTTCTACCAACTGAACTATGGGTGATTATTTGGTGGTCGTAGGAGTGTGATTCGAACACACAACCAATCGCTAAAAAGCGACCAGCTCTTCCACTGAGCTTACCCTAACGGTATTATAAATAACGTATTTGGCAGAGGATGAGAGATTCGAACTCTCGTAAGCTATTACACTCCGCTGGTTTTCAAGACCAGTGCCTTAAACCACTCGGCCAATCCTCTAAATTATTTGGCGGAAGCTATAGGATTCGAACCTATGGAGGTATGACCCTCGACTGGTTAGCAACCAGCTGCCTTTGACCGCTCAGCCAAGCTTCCAAATATGCAAAATCTTTAAAAAGTTGTGTATAAATACACCTATAAATAGGGAAAATCTGTTTTTCAGAACAGAATTATATATTTTTTCTTATCTTCTGTCAAGTGTTTTTTAATAGAATTTTACTTAACTTTTCATTGGCTGTTTTTTTGAGGGGATATTCAGCTTCATATTTAACATTCCAACCTGTTCTTGCTCTAGCCCATCTATCTATTTGATTATCGGATGGTGTAACCCATTCCAAATTAGAGGCTTTATAATTATTTCTGTTACCATCTTTATGATTAACAATCCAATGAGTGTTTTTATTTTTATTTTCAATAAATTCTTTAGCAACAATTCTGTGCACTTTCACTTCATTCTTTTTTTTATTTTTCATTAATGTTACACGAGGATAACCCATCCACATTCTACCTTTTAATATTTTTTTTCTTTTTTTGTTTCTTATTCCATATTCTGGGTGAACCTCATAGTCTGAAAAATCGGATATAGTTTTCCATCCTTGTTCTGACATTACTTCCTTTTCTTGTTTTGTTTTATAATTACCATTAAGAACACCAAACATATAAATCCTTTTTTATGAATTATATCAAAATCAATAAAATTTAACTGCCCCTACGGCAATTTTATAAGCATTATAAGCAAAAACAGATGAATGTAAAAAGTCATCCGGGGCAACACCTCTTTGCCATATTCTGTAACCTGATTTCGTTACATGTTCATGTTCAGAAAGTAAGTGTTCTGTTGGTTCTATCATTAATTGTTCTTTTGGAAATAAAAATTTACTTCCCTTTAAGGCCTTATAATAATCATCAATAACTGTTGTTTTATCTAAATAAATAGTTAGTTTATCCGCAGACAATTTAATCATTTTATCAAATTTACCGTATCTAAAAGGCTGTATAATCTCACCTAATGCATCTGCTAAATATGAATTATTTAAAGCTCCTTCACCGGCATCAACTCCCACTTTCATTGGTCTGTAAAAATTAAGTCTTCTAACTACATCTTTTATTGTTATCATATAATCCTGTGCTGGATATATTTTATAATAAATTAATCTTAATCTCTGTCTACTATCTCCAGCTAAACGACCATAAACAGTTAATACTGTTTTTGATGTAAAGTCACTACCTCCACCAGACCAATCCACTCCAGCGACAACAACGTCAAACATTCTTCTTTGAGACTGGAAATTTTCTTCCATTAGTCCCCATGGGTTACAGTTATTATATATATCTTCTTTTGTAATAAATCTCGTCCCTTTTGAAAAAGATATACCTAATACCTCATTATTAAATTTTGCTTCATCATATTCTTCGTACTTTTGTAAAACATCTTTCCATTTTTTTTCAAAACCATAATGCAACTTTAATGCTGGTTGAGGTATTCTAATTCCTAAATAGTTAGCTTTATATGGAGAAGATGCTGTAGGTGCAATATGAAATTTAGACATATCTAGTAAACTACCACAATTAGAACATATAGGTCCTTTTTTACCTATATTACTATATCCTATGTTATGCCATTTGTTACAAGAAGGGCATTTAAAAAATATTTCATGCATGGTAGATCTACGCCAAATAACTTCTATAGGATTTTCTACTGTTTTAGGTGTACCGGCAAATATTTTTTTAGGGTCTAATGAAGCAGACAAAATTTCAAGAACAACAGGTAATTCATTTGGATCCATGTCTTGTATTTCATCAAGATATAAATCGTCTGCTGAATAACCCCTTGTTCTGTCTGCATTATCTTTCATATACGAAATAGTAATTCCACTACCATTTGAAAAGTTTTTATCAAATAAACTATCTTTTACGTCATAACTATGTTTATTTAATAAATATTTTCTGGCTATTGGTGAACGAGCAAGAAACTCGTTAAGTTTTACTCTAGCAAATTCTCTTGCTTGCCTTTCAGATGTAGAGGCATAAAATGTTCTTCTATTTGGACCTAACATTGAAGAAGTAACAACTTTACCAGCTAACATTGTAGATTTACCAACTT